>JAESGV010000253.1_pt1 | contig 25411 bp, 25 predicted proteins | sample 9269781 | NCBI WGS metagenome assembly JAESGV01 (sample SAMN15741586, study PRJNA653496) | algae metagenome | isolation source: Tildeniella torsiva UHER 1998/13D and co-occurring heterotrophs from... | place: Slovakia: Slovak Paradise National Park, Hrabusice, Kosice Region | collected 2000-01-01
CTGGGAGTCGTATCGAACGTACATGAGTGATACTAGGTGCACATACGGAGTACAAATGTGGTACTATTACCTACTAGGTGTACATCATGACATCTCTACTTTTTGTGTCTCACAATACGGACATGAAATATTTGGTCAAGTTGTGATTCGTAGTTTGGCTTCTATTTTTGATATCTATACACATCTGTACCCTGGAAGAGTAAGAACAGCTCAACTAGAACGAGATCTTACCATGATTGTGATATATGCCCGTTCTTTGAGAGCGTGTATTCCACCTTCTATGGCTAGAGAAATGAATCATTCGATCATTAGGTTATTTGTATATATGGCTTTCATGTTAGCGCCACTAGATATTGTACAGGATTTTATTGATACTCCAAATCATGAACAAGTACAAAACGCAAGTCGCTTTGCTGCTGGTTTCGAGGACCAAGTGATACATGGTATTCCTGTTTCTGTATGGGAACCACCTTGTCATCATTACTCTCCGATTTTTGACCCTATACATGCTTTTTGCTCGTTAGCAAACGAGTATGTTGCAAATACGGTATATGATTGGAGAGCCATTTTAGATGGCTGGTATGTTGTGGGCATGTCGCGAAACGAGCTTGTTAGTCGGATAAGAGGCCGAAAAGAATACATTGAGAACGACTACCCACCGTGGACTCCACAAGATGCTCAAAATTTGGAGCGACTTGAGCAATCACTAAAATTATTTATCTAAATGTACGCCAAATGCCTAATTTACTATTATACACTTTTGCATAGATCACTTAGCCTGTCATCGTGGTGGTTCTTGTTTCTAGATACACGGAAGGTAAATATGCTATGTTCTCTTGCTGTGGGTTGTTTTGCGGTATCACTCACTCGGCTAACTATTAGAACTCCAGTTTGCATGGCTATATGTGCAATGTTTTCGGTTTCATCTACAAATTTGGTTTCTTTGAGGTTCATTAATCTGGATGGAGCAGAATTTCTTGCACTACAACTTTTTATCTTAGATGAATGTTTGTTCCACGCGTCTTGAACGCATCCTTCGACTTCATTTTTATCACGTTCTAGCATGTCCCTACATGGTAAGAATACAAGTTTAATAAAACCTATAGGATAGTCTAGTTGCTAGTGACTTGATAATATTTGTACAGCCCTAATTATTAATATTAATACGTACGATATCTATGTCTGACTGGTTTACTTGATAGTGTAGAGATTTTTTCTTGTCCAGCAATTTATCTAAATGTACGCCAAATGCTTATTTTACTATTATACACTTCGTCCAGAAAACTTAGCCGTTTAGCCTATCATCGTGGTTCTTGTTTCTAGGTACACGGAAGGTAAACATGCTACGTTCACTTGCTGTAGGTCGTTCTACAGTATCACTCACACGTTTTACAATTGGAACGCCAGTGTGCATCGCTATGTGAGTAATATTTTCGGTCTCATCCACAAAAGTTGTTTCTTTGATATTAATCAATAATTTGGATGGAGCAGAATTTCGTGTACGGCTACTTTTTATCTTCGTTGGATATTCGTTCCACACCAATTCTTCAACAAATCCTTCTACTTCACTTTCAGATGTTTGGTACACTTGATCATGCTCTCTAGCATACAATTTCGCATTTCCCTACTCATTATGAATACGATATATATGAATCGAACCTCTCGTACAAGGTCGTCTAGAGTCTCAACTCGCCATACAAAAGGTGCAGGTAGATTGGGATATTTAGAAGGATCGTCAAGTGGTGTGCACATTTTTCTAAACTGTTGGCAAACACAAAGGGTTTTGCGTTCAGCGTCGTCAGGAAAGTTGCGGCGTGCTGCGTGCCGAGATACTATTTTTGTTTGTTGAACTTTACTATTTAGGAAGCGGGATGCACATATCACGATAACCCTCTTTTGTTCCGACAGTATTACCAGTAGTCCAAGTTTGAACTTATAAATACTTCTATAGATTTGATGTGAGACTGCAGTTGCAGATAAACAGGCAATCTGTGACTTCGAAAAAGATCTAGTCATCTCATCGTTGAAGTTGTTCCAGCGACTAAAAAACCTGCGTACTGGAATGCTTATAAGTGGTGCCTTACATAACGAACAATATGCTTATTTGCCGTACTGCAATTGTTAAAAATTGAATGCTACATACAATTGATTTTTTGTAGTTCTCAAAATCATCACTCGTGAGAAGTGGTCTACTTGTAAAGCTACGTCTATTCGTCTCTCTCTTTTTAATTCTACGATCCAAAATGCTTGAAGACTTGGAATCATCAATCTCATCAAGAGATGTAAAGACAACATCGTGCTTAGCCATTTCAATTCTATTCTTAACTGGTGCTTCTTCCTTGTTTTGATTAAACGCTTCTTTCTCCTCACGCGTTTCGTGTTTACTGGTCTTAACTGATTTACTAATTTCAATAGTCTTCTTATTACTTCCACTATGCACACTATTTCTGTCTAAAACCAAACCTTTTTGGTGCGGTCGTTCTGTAACTAAAGTTTTAACTGTTTTCGTCTCTTTTTTGTACAGATGTATCAATCTTGACACACGATGTTGTATAAAATACAAGACTGCAATTCCACCAAGCACGAAAGTAAGTACTAGCTCAGGGTAGGGCCCGAAATCAGACATTCTTGCCCACTCCAGTTCTTTGTATTCTCCATTAATACAATATGCTTCTTGGTAAACGATGGGTGGCCGGTACCAGAATTGTAGATTTAACCAGAGCAGCTTCTTGTGGTGTTGCACTTTTGTTCCAGGTACGCAAATCTTGCATCTGTTTGCAATACAAGAAAGACCCTGCTCACCACAAATTTCTTTTCTTCCCGCCAGCGAAAACGGTGCTGCAATAGGCACGCAAGAAGCATTATAGTTAGGAAGAGTTGACATGTGTTCGCATTTCCCTTGTCCTGTGCAATAGTAGTTCAATGGGCATTGATATTTAAGTGTATTTAGACTGGGGATGGCTTCTGCTTTTCTTTCATCTACAATAGTCACGTCCAGCCCAGTGTCAGTATAGAGGAATGTGGTTCCCATAATATCGTAGTTTCCATGCGAACCAGGAACACATTCACCACAAACAAACACGTTTTTATCCATAGTAGATGAGATAGGTATTTGATCGATGGGACAATTTTGATTGATAGAACTAATATCTTTTCTCATAGCTAGAACCTTTGCTGTTGGCCCAGCGCAGCTTCCTATCGGCGGAAACATTCCATTGTTGAATACGCATTCAGATCCTAGTACGGCACTATAATGTGACAACAAAATAATAAGTCCAACTAGCTGTATCATTAAGTTCTAGTTGTTCAATTTTTGACGAAAATATTTCTACTACGGCACCTTATCGCGGCACAAATCAAGAACCTATTGTACTGTATTGCTAATATCTTTACCTGATAGGAATAGACTAGCCGGTTTGAAAGCGATCGAGCATAACAATAGATCCAACAATCATCTGCGAGAGAAAACATCAATGGTGGTTCATACTCATCACTCTCTTAATGCACACCACTCTCATCAACACGTAACGATTACATGCGCAGATAAAGAAAACTCGAAACAAGAAAAGAAAGTTGCTGGTTCAGCGTGTGATAAAAAGAGAAAAAGGGAGAATATACCTACTCCATTGAAAGCTGTACCCTTGAAAGATATTACAGGCTATTATTTAACGCAACAAAACACAGCAGAAAAACTATCTGCATCATGGGACACTCAGAAGATGAAAAGGGAACCTAGCTACAAACGAGCTTGCTTGACTCACGCAGAGGAACCAATTAACTATGAGGACGAATTAACTCAAGACTTGCTCAGCTTTTTCGCAATGAAAGAGAAAGAACATGGTGAACGAAAAATCAAACAAACCAATCCTCGATTGCCACAAGAGTATGTGGATCGATTTAGATTTATCTGCGCTGAGTGGTTAACAGAGGTAGCGGCGGAGATGCCTGGTATCAGACAATATTTGGTTCACTTAGCAACGAGCTTCATGGATCGCTTTATCGCTCATCATCCAGAATTCCCAAAGACAAAATTACAGCTATTGGCAGCAACATGCTTCGTTATCGCAGCAAAACGTGATGCTACTTTAGTAGACGACAAATATGAACCATCTTTCAAAGATATGGTATACTATTGTGACAATCAGTTTGCTGTTGCAGACTTTGTACTAATAGAATCATGGGTATTGAACACGTTGTCTTGGGAATTATCAGAGATTACTCCGTTTCAATTCTTAGATTCTTTCATCGATCGCCTGACTATTGGCGATCAATCGACACGAGTAGTCGTTTCGAAGTGTACTCTATTTGTAGACCTGTGGCTCAAGGAGAAAACTGTGTTAGATAAGTTTTTACCTTCTACTATCGCCGCGGCTGCGTTGTATTCTACCTGTCTCATTATTGGTCGGGGTATGACTGGGGAAGAGATTGTTGCAATATCCGGAAAAACAATTGACGATATTCAAGAATGTAGTGATGTTTTTACTCGAATGCATCGAGACGAAGCTCAGTCCCTTTCATTATCTCGGTAGAGATTAATGTGTGCATAAATCACTTTTTTGTACTCGTACTTGTTGAGATAATCCGGCAGAGCTTATTGCATCTCCTAAACCAACAGTGTGTCGTACTTGTTTGCAAACCAAAACAGGTGCGAGATAGAACCGTAAATGTAAAGTGCCAAACGAGTACGATTGTTTCCATGAAAGTACTCCGTCACGGTTTTCAACTTGGATACCTTTTCCGAGGTCTTGTATTGTAGGATCAAAAAGTAAATCGACTAAATTCAAATCGCTCCAATTCTTTTCAAAACCACATGCTTGTTCAGTTGCTGTAAGTGAACTAGCAGTTATAGCAGCCCACAAACTGGCATCACATGCATTCTCGTCTTCAACGACAGCAAGTAGATGGAATACCAAACTGTGGAAATGTACTCTTGTCAACGTGCTGTGTTCTTTCATAATGTATGAGATGGCATGAATCACGTTATTCAAATCTGGTGATGTTTGAGCAATCTTAAGATCTCCAGAGAGTTCATTGTGAGCTTTTCCTTGTGCAGAGAGTACTTGATACAATACAGATAACTCTTGTTCGTTCAAACCTAACGAGTTCACAACTGGGAAAACAATTTGTGAAATTTCTTCATAGATTCTTCTGTTTCCAATGGAAGCCAATTCAACGTGTGTCATGGATAGTTTCTTGCCTAAATGTTTTCTTGATTCTTCAACTTTCTTGGCAACTGCTTTCATGCGGGATCTTCTTGTATGTTCATCACTTACACCATCTAAAAGATGGAATCCACTTAGTACGAGGAGATCAGGTTTGAACGATAGGATTTGTTCATGGAAAGCATCCAATGACAAGAAACCAGTGTTAGCTTCATCTCGAGTGACTATGAAACGATTTGCACGTGGAGGACTATGACCATTCCATACACTAGTTGTTTTGTATTCCATAATAACGTGGAACTCATCTGCTGGATCTTCGTTGGAGAACGTGATAGAAGGATATGGTGCCAATAGTTCTTTCATTTTTGGACCAATAGCACCTGTTAAAAGAACATCCCAGCCGTCACGTGCGAATTTTCCTGCCATAAGAGCAGCGTTTCCACCGATGCTGAAATGACTCTTGTCTAATAGTCGTTCTGAGGTTCCTGCATGAACGACTTCCTCGAAAAGTGTCTTGTTGCTTACGAAACGTTCTGCTCCACTTGCAGTACGATAAAAGTGCTCAAAGCAGCGTCCCAAATCGTCAAACGAGTTTAGTATTTCGACATCACTTTGGCGATCGCTTGGAGGAATGACGTGGTCAAACTTGGAGACCATTTCTTCCATCATATCGATAGCAGAGGATATCAAATCAACATTGGAGTTGTATCCAATAGCTACCTTGTGTGTAATTTTGTCTGCAACACTGTGTAGTGAAAGTGTATTCAATGAGGTCAATAATTTCGATAGATCAACGCCTCCCACTCGTTTTTTTACGATATAATCTTGCAAAACATACGCCACTATTGCGCCTAAGCAGAACAGTAACACTGTCTTGGCTACTGCCATTTCACCTGTTTTGTGCAAATGTTTAAATTGTAAGCTGCGCGGTCAACCACGCAGGACAATTTTGATCTGGTCCGCAAACACAGGAAAAAAACTCACAACATACAATGTAAGTTTCACGGGACACATAACTAACATATAGATGAGCAAGGCATTTGTAGGCAAACCAGCTCCATCATTCAAGAAGCCAGCCGTCGTCAACGGTGACTTCTCCACTGTTTCACTTGAACAATACAAGGGCAAATACCTCGTTTTGTTCTTCTATCCATTGGATTTCACTTTCGTATGCCCAACCGAAATCATCGCTTTCTCCGATCGTGCTAAGGAGTTCAGAGATATTGGCTGTGAAGTTGTTGCCGTATCTGTCGATTCCGAACACTCCCATTTGGCATGGATCAACACTCCAAGAAAGCAAGGAGGTTTGGGCAAGATGGACATCCCAGTTGTTGCCGACGTCACCAAATCATTGTCAAGAGACTATGGTGTCTTGATCGAAGAAGAAGGCATCGCTCTACGTGGTCTCTTCATCATCAACCCAGAAGGTGTCTTACGTCAAATCACCGTCAACGATTTACCTGTCGGACGCAGCGTTGATGAGACTTTGAGATTGGTCAAGGCCTTCAAATTCACTGACGAACACGGTGAAGTATGCCCAGCCAACTGGAACGAAGGTTCAAAGACCATGAAGCCAGATCCAAAGGGTTCATTGGACTACTTCAAGACTGTTGAAGAGAAACAATAAACTTTTATGAGTTATACCCAAACGCCTGCTCATTTGAAGTTTTGAATCCCCTTTCGGCAGCTTCGCGTTCCATCTCTTCGATTTTTTCAAGTGTAACGCTCTTCAATGGCATGAGTTTTGGTTTGCATAGAATTTCGCTTAGTGTCGATTTTTCAGAGTATACGAGACCAGCTCGTGCGAGTACTTCTTCTACAGGTCCTATGCTCTGCCGACGTCCCTACATAGTTTTTAGAAACTACAGCAAGTCTTACTTTCTTGTCCATGTAGCTGGGTTGTCTCTTGTAACGATGTCGAGGAAAAACACCTTCTCCACGTCAGATGATAATGATGAAATGCAAGCCGAGATTGATAGCTTGAAGCAAAATCTCGAAGACCTCACGATATTGTACCAAAAGCTATTAAATGATACAAAAGACGAGTCTATTGATTCTCGGCGAATGAAACTACTCAAAGCAAAAAACATTCAACTAGAGAGGCAAGTACAAAGATTAACAAGCGCTTCCGACCTCAGATCCGGACTATTAAATGAAATCGAAAACTTTGTGGTACAATTCTCAGAAGATGAACAACCACAACAAACTTTTGATGCCAAACAAATGAGCAAATGGGCTAGCAACGTACTAACAAAAATTAAATCCTATCAAGTGTACAGTAAACAAGCTACTGACCAACAATTTTTTGGAGCATCAGAATTCACTTCAGTAACTGATTCAGCTGTACTCGGCTCAGTTCAAGAAGTATGTTCTGGAAAATTCTGGGATGTTTCACACTTGGATTTATCCCATATTGCTGATTTGGAAGATAAGATTAGTGGCCTTTATCGGCACTTGTACAGATTACATACTACACTACGATCGATAACATCAACAAATTCATTTGAAGGTGTACTAGGAGCAAAAGCACTTAGTCAAGCTAACGAAGCGGCAAAGGCGATAGATTCAGTGAGAGAAGATTTACTCGAGTTGTCATTGGTTGTTCCATCAAAATTAGATTATGTTGCCAAGATTAAAAAACCAGACAACACTGATGTTGATATGGATAAACCAGAAGAAGACAAGCGTTTTGATTTAAATTTATCTACAAAGGCTGTACTACAAAAGTTACCGTACTTTTCAAGAAACAAGGTTGAATGCGAACACGCGATTCGATCGTTGGTACAGTTATTCCACATGCAAAAGAATTTGTACATGATCGAGCACAATGTGTTAAAAGAAGAAAGAGATTTTTACAAACAATGTAACGATTTCCAAACTAGATATGGAGCAGCAATGATAAAGGAAATCGAGGGAGCGACACTACAGTACCAAGAGAGTACAAGTGGAAGAGAAACATGTTGGGATAAAGTAGAAAAGATACTCGAAGCATACGAACAATTCGATGAAGATTCTAGTGAGGGAAATCTTCGAAATTTACTCCAAGTTCATAGACAAGAGTACGACGATTTAAAGAGCGTTGCAAGTAAAGAAAAGAAAGCACAACAAAGGAGTCATCAGAAATTTCAAAGAGAAGTAAAATTGATTCAAGATGAGTACGACTTGAAACGAGCAGACATGTTAAAAAAGAGATTCCAAATTGAAGAAGATATGTTACATCAACCATTGTTTATGGATACAATGCCCGAGTATCAACAACATTTTTCTATTGTTGATCCGCAACCAAAGAGAAAGACTTCTAGTGAAAAGAGAACAAAAACACCACTTCTGCAATCAACAGGATCTTCCAAGTCGCTAAAATCGTCAACTACTACAACTCAAAAACCTGCACCGAAAGCAAAACAAGTAGATCCAGATAGTCAATCACTCAATGCAAATGTAATTGAACTTCAAGAACAAGTTGCTGCAAAATCTCAACAAATCAAACAGCTAGAAGATCAAGTACGAAGTGGTGAACTAACAGACATGCGAGCTTACGCTGTAACACAACAAATTAAGAAAGAAAAAGCGGCACTCGTAAAGCTACAAAGAACACTAAGTTCTGTTTTATGATTTAATAATGTTCGCTAGCAAAACTTCTTCAAAGTTTTTGAATACTTCTTTAGAGAAAACTTTGTCATAGTGTCGACTATCTTGAATCTCTTGTACAATTTCAGCAGTTCTTTGTGCACCAATTAACGATGCCTGATCACGCAAGCTTGCTAACAACACTTCAACTACACGGAAGTAGTCATTTGACACTTGTGTAATCTTGTTCAACTCTTGTTGTAGATAATTCGCTGTTATTAACTCCAACTCTAGTTGCTTCTTTGCATCTATACAAGTTGTCAAATTACTTGCCATTTGATTATATTCTGTTTCCTTGTGTTTCATTTCTCTTGTTAGTTTAAAAATAACTTGTTCTAGTTCTGCAGTTCGATCTTGTTTCTGCGAAAGTATCCGATGTTGCACAGTCAACTGCTCTTTTTGATCGGTGAGTGTATGTATTTTTGTATTTAGTTCTGCAAATGAATCTTTTAGCTCTTTAAACTTTTGCGCGGACTCTTCTTTCTCCTTTTTGACTTCTGATAATTTATTTTCCAAGTCAGTCATGCCTTGTAGTTTAATTTGCATATTATCACGTTCATCACTAACAATCGCCAATGTTCGTTTCAATTCTGCATTTTCATTTGCGATTGGAACAAGACGTGTCTCACTTTGTTCTTTTTCACCAGATAATCGAATCGCTTTCATATTAGTTTCCATTAGCTCTCTCCTTAATTTTTCAATTTCATTGGTATGAGTATCCGATTGTTCCATTAATCGTTCTTTCTCTTCACGTAACTGTTTCATGAGTTCTAATGTTTCTGAAGTGACTTGACTTGCATTTTGAATTTTCTCATGTTGTAGTGTTCCAAGTTCTTTTTTCAAATTTGTCAACTCGATTTCCATCGTACAACGATTTGTTTCTGCACGTGAGCATTCTTCTTTCAATGATCGAATGGTTTCTTCTAATTGTTCTTTTTCTGATTTAAATCCCAGCTCTAGTGCTGTTTTTTCTTCTTGGAAAAAATTATTCTCATTTCGATGTTCGATTTCGATCTTTTTGGCTTGTTGTTTGAGTTCGATGACGCGAATGGATAATTGATCTCGATCATCAGTGATTCGCGATAGTTGTTCTTTTAACGTGTTTTCGCTCTCTGCGCGTTCTTTGGCGAGATCGTTTACTGCTTTCTTTTGTAATTCTTTTAGTGTTTCAATCTCTTCTAGTAAACGATCATTTTCTTCTCGTAATCGTTTCTGTTCTTGTTCCATACTTGATGTATCAGGATCATCGAAACTACGATCCAAATCTGGATGCATCGTTTTTACATCGCTCATCTGATCCAATAACGATTGCATGTCATTCTCCAATTTTCGTCGATGAATCAATAGATTTTTGACATCGTTTTGATTAAAGTTTTCTGTAAAGATTTTCTTAATATCTTCATCGTTGACAATTTCATCTGGATCGACTTCAATATCTGGAAGCGCGTGTAATTGGAATGGAGGAATCGATGGAGGTGAGAATTGGTTTGGAAGTTCTAATAGTCCAGGTATGATACCTCTTGGTAAGTATCTTCCTACATGTTCATTAAATCTAGAAACGTTAACGATTTTCTATCAACTTACGTTTTTCGTAACTCTACTTCTTCTTTAAATTGGTTTTGTAACTTGTCATATAATGCAATTAATTTCGTTTCAAAATTCTTCTTGAATTGATTTCTTCTTGAAATTTCTAGTAATGAAATTTTGTACGCAGCGGTGATACGATCAAACTTGACGAGTACTGAAAACTTTTCACAAATCTTTTCAAACGCATTACCAAACACATCTGTTTGTTCTGATAGTTTGTACAATTTGGTTTGCGCTTCGATCACATGACGTAATTTTTTGTTAAACAAATTGAATGATTTGTCTTTTAACTGTTTCATGCGAATGTAACACTCTTGTATTTTGGCATCGTTTTTGGTCATTTCATCAATGTATTTTAATTGTTCTAGACGTGCGAGTTTGTATGATTCCATGTTCTGTTTAATGGTTAGTTTGTTTCGAAAGACATACCGCATCGCGACGATCATCTGATTTGTATTCCAAGTACGGTTTTTGTAGTACGTCGTTCAACTGACGTTGTCTAGTATGTAGATTCTGTAACGTTTTGAAAACTTGTTGTTTTTCATTTTCCAATTCATCTGACAAACAATTGACTTCACTAGGTACTTTGATGTTACACGATTCAGTATACAGTGTTTGTAATATTAACATTTTTGCTTGTATACGTTCTAGTTCCGAATAACATTCTCTCTGATAACTTTTAACTCGTTCTTGTGGTGGTAACAAATCTGCCAACGTTTTGATATTTTGATCGGGTCGCTGAAGTTTGTCATGAAGTTTTGTATTTTTTGCGTGTTCGATTTGCAGTTCGTTTTGGATTTGAAACAGTTTAGATACATTCTTTTGGAAATTAGCAGCAACTTGTTCAAATGTACGACAGATAGTACTAGATTGTTAGTATAAAAAGATGTCGTACGTTTTGTGGCCTTCCAAGTTTTTATAGGCTGGTCGCAGTGATTGGTATTGCATAGTGAGATCGTGGCCAATCGTTAAAACTGAATTATGTGCAACTCGAGCCCTTTGGAACAAGTAAACACATTGTGTATAGGTTCTAAACAAATCTCTGCTCATTGGTGTATTAGGAATGGTTGATGGAATAATTTCTGCTGTAGGTACTAGTGACGAGTTAGAAAAAAGTTGTACAAGACATACGATTGAGTTGTTCCGGAATAAATTGATGTTTTTGTTTTTCCATCACTACTTTTGAATATATGTACAGGATATCCTTGCTCTATACTATTAATAATGGTTGTACTGGTAAATACCTTGTAGAAATCTAACCGTTGACCATCTCGAAGAGGTACACCTTCAGAATTTAGAATAATTATCTCACGTATCGTTGTGCGTTTCTCTATATACGATTTTAGATCTTTGACCCTTAAATTGTTAGTATTAGAGATAACAATACGCACTTGTCCAGTGTTGGAACTTGATTATCGTCTGTTTCGGAACGTTCACTCAAGATCTCTTCACCTGTATGTGCATAGTATAGATGTATAGTAATAGGGGCTTGTGTTCCACGCAGGATAACTCGCATTGTCGTTGTTTGAAAGGACTTGCACGAGTTGAGTAAATAATTGTAACTTCAAAAATGCTTCGTTTCACCAATATTAGAACATCTACGCTGCTGTGTAGATTCTTTTCTATTACTACTGTACGGAGGAAAGCACCTAGTCAAGTCTATTATGACCGTGTTAGCAAGGGTGAGATTCGCAAAGATCATCGTCAAGAAGTGGTGTTAAAAAAATTAGATCAATTATACAATCATTTACAGAACTACAATCGCGAAAAAGTAGAATCTATCATACAAGCAAAAATAGCACCGCGTACTGCAGATACAGAACAATCTTCAGGCTGGTTTAGTAGTAAACAACCAAAAGTAGCTTCTACAACAAATGCTATCGTACCGCACCCCGCAGAACTACCACAAAGTGTATATTTATATGGTATTTGTCTTTTCCAAAATTTTAACACATAAGGTGGAGTAGGATGTGGGAAGACCATGCTTATGGACATTCTCTTTAACTGCGTTCCATTTCAACAGAAACAAAGAATTCATTTTAACGCGTTCATGGTCGATTTTCACGCACGTATGTTACAGTTGTCGTATTAACCATTAGGAATGCATCACTTTCGAAAGCAACAACCTTCTATGGATCACGTACCTACTGTAGCAGATGAAATCGTTCAAAAATATTGGTTACTGTGTTTTGATGAATTTCAAGTCACGGATATTGCAGATGCAATGATTTTGAAACGACTTTTTGAAAATTTAATCAATAGAGGTGTTGTGGTGAGTTTGTACCAAAAATTTGACCATGTAGGTTTTCTCGACATCAAATAGAGCACCAAACGATTTATACAAGAACGGATTGAATAGAGAAGCGTTTTTACCATTTATTCACTTTTTAAATGTAAAGTGTTTCATTCACGACATGGATTCGCAGAATGATTATCGATTAACAGGTCAAAGACAAATTGGCGTTTACTATCAGTACGTGCTTACAATATATTCTAATTCTTAATAGACCACTCGACGCATCCAATGAAAAAAAAGTCGATGAAATTTTCAAACAATTAACTGCACCATACGAACCAGAACCAAAAAATGTGTTCATTTTAGGTCGTATGTTAAAAGTACCACTACAAGCGCGTGGTGTTGCAAAATTCCAATTCAACGATCTATGCAAAGCTGCACTAAGTGCAGTCGATTATATTCAAGTTGCAAGAGAGTTCCACACCATTATTTTAACAAACATACCAAAGTTGGATCTAGATATCGTTGGTAGAGATGTCATTAGGAGATTTATTACGTTAATTGATGAATTGTACCAACATCATGTCAAGTTGATTATTACTGCTGCTGCTCCCATAGAGGAGTTATTATTTACTCAAGGGAAAGAAGAGAACAAGGGTCATGATGATGTTTCGTTTGCGTTTGATCGAACTTGGTCAAGATTGAATGAAATGCAAACGAAACAATATTTGGAATCGCCACATAGCGTTCATAATGCAGAACATCATCACTTGGGAACAAGTAAAGAGGTGTTATAAAATTTTGCTTTGTATTACAAGGAGTTATTAACTAAACATGCAAAACAATCGCGATCTTATCGGTTATGGTCCAAATCCTCCGAATGCACAGTGGCCAAATAATGCTAATATAGCTGTACAGTTTGTAGTAAATTATGAAGAAGGTGCAGAGCGGACAACGCTTAATGGTGACGAACATTCTGAAACGTTTCTCATAGAAACGCAATCTACGCCAATTATCGGTTCTCGAGATATTAATTCTGAAACACAATATGAGTACGGTAGCAGGGCAGGCTTTTGGAGAATAATGGACCTTTTAAAACGAAAGAATGTTCGATGTACGATATTTGCGGTAGCACAGGCGTTGGAGATGAATCCACTTGCTATTCAACGAATTATAGAAGATGATCACGAAATAGCAAGTCATAATTATCGATGGTTGGACTATTATCGCATGAACGAGACTCTTGAACGCGAACACATTCAAAAAGCATTTCAAATAATTAAAAACATTACTGGTAGAGCACCAAGAGGATGGTATACGGGAAGAATCAGTCAAAACTCAACTCGACACATGCAATTTTTGAGAATAAAAGCTCTACACTGTCTACTTTGTAGATTGTAACAGTTGATTCCTCTGTCTTTCGTTCGTTCAAGTAAAGTGTAATGGGACCTTTTAGACTGTATGTGCAGCGTAGATACCACTTGGTTTGAGCTTTTATGGTGGCTTCTAACATTTCTTTTAGTTGCTCTACAAACGCCAAACTCGATTCAACGCTATCGCATCAATAACTCGGTCAACTGAATCACGATCGCATGCTGGAAATACAAATTCAATTTCTTCAGAATCTATTTTGTATCGTGAAGACATGATAAAGTCTTTTGTAGTATCAAAAGATGTATTTGTTGTAGTGTATACTTTGACTTGTTCGGAACTTTCTACGACTGTAGTAGGTAGGTTTGGTTTCGTAACTATTTGAGTAAATACTTTCTTTACCAATTCAAAAACTATTTTCTTGGATTTGGAAGTAACTTTTTCTGTCCAGTGAGATTTAACCATAAATACGCCTTCGTATCGATACAGTTTATCGTTATATTTTCGTATGACGCGCACTGGTACTTTTTGTTTCATGTTTTCAATAAGAGCGGCATCGTCGCCAAGCAACGTTGTTTCTTGTGAAGCAAGGTTTGTATTGACTATAGAATTCCAAAATTCTATGTTACTGAGTGTTTCGTCGGCATCAAAGTTGTTCCAAAGTAATACAGAATAGGCTGGGCCATTATCTGGTTTGCATACAATTGTTTCCACGTTATTGTGTAGTTGAGGGCAAAAATCTGTTGGAGATGTGAATTTAGTGTGTTGGTTGAAGCCTTCTATCGGACCGTATGTTGTCATGTCACTCGTCAGTATTGTTACAAGAAACGAACAAAGTTTCAGCAAGGTACCACGCATTTTACCTTAGACCAAACAATATCAGCAGCGCTAGCATGATTTTAGTGTTAATTTGTTGCATACAACTTATCATTTTACACTACAAAACCAAATCGTTTCAAATTTTCAAATAATTCCTCAGAAAGTTGCTTGTATCGTACCTTTAACTCTTCGCTACTTGTTGTTTCCATCTGTCTGCTAAATTCGTCTTCCTCATCATCTTCCTCAAAATCTCCTTGTTCAGGGAATTCATACTTTCTAATCAAACCAGCACACTCTTTCAAATGTCTGTTGAATACTTGTAATACACTATTCTCCTTTTGTTTCTTCTTTTTTACAGGTTTACCACTATTCTCATTTAAATGCGCCAACAATGTAGTCATGATCAAGTTTTCTCCATTATGTTCGAATTTTAACAACTCGTTCACACTATTTAAAAACTCGATCGCAAGTACAGAATCTTGTTCCTGTAATGAGAATTTTAACGCTTCCATGTGGTGAATGAAAAACTCTTTGATTTGTACTGCTTGAAGTACTCCCAATTTTGCACTCTCTTGCAAGAATAGTAACGCCAGTTTGCTTTGTTCGATTCTTTCTGCGTAATCGGTCTCATACATGAGTTCTTTGGCTATGGACGTGTTCAAAAAGTGGTATAGCGTCATGATGTGATTTGATGCGTTTTCCAACATGACCTTTAGTGATCCGTTCAATAGTAATTGTGTGAAAAAGTCTAGTACTGCCAAATTTAAATCTGACTCTACATCAACTCCCTCATCGTTCTTGTCCGATCGTATCATAATTTTATCTTGTTCATATTGATGTTTCAAAATATCCAAAAACTTGTTACAGATTGGAATAAACTTTTTAGGTTGGAATTCACACGTGAATAATTTGGTTATTGTTAATATCGAATCGACTCCGACAGATACCAAACAATTAAATAGTAAAAACTCTACTTGATCGAGTGTTGATGTTAAAAACGGTTTGAATAGATCACGACTTGTTTCTGCAATGGATGTAATGGCATTGAGTGTGAGAATCAACTCTGTTTTGGAGGTCAACGGTTCTTTCTTATTTGTTTCGAGTTGTGTCTTCTCACGAAGTTTAGTAATACGTTGTAAGAGTTTGGGAACAATCTAAATGTTAGAAAAAGTCTAATAACATACTTGTCCGAGTAGTTCATTCACCACTGCTTCTTGATCACGTACTGCGTACACGTATTCGGAATAAATCGGATACATGTTTGGATGCGTTGGTAAGTTGGCAAGTATTGGCAATTGTAAAAACGTTTGTCCGTTTCTTTCCAATTCTGAAACTGCGAAACGGTTCAACAAGATGCAAATAATCTTTGTCACGGATACTTCCACTTTTTGTTTGTAAATCTTCTTTCCAGAATCTTGTGCCGTTTGGTACAAGTACGTTAATGTTTGTAGTAACTCGTCAAGCTGCGATTGTTCCAATTTGGTTTCTGATGGATCATAGTATTGTAACGTTTTGCGAATGGCCTTGAGTAGGACTAGTCGTGATGTTCGATTATCTTTGCTTTCTTCTGTAATTGTTTTGAATCTAGATGGTGAGTGAAGTGGTGAAGTCTTACTCTGATAGTAATTTGGAAAGAATTCTGGAAATCCATTTCGTGTTACCTGCAGCACCTGCTACATATATACACGCAAATAATGATTGCGCGTCCGCTTGTAACAATTTTTCAAAAATCTTTTCATCAATTTCTTGTTTGGATTGATGACACGTTGGGTGATGGTATGATGCCTTTGGAAGTGATAATTGTACCAACTGTGCAATTAATGTTAACAATTCTGAAAGTTCTGGTGCTAACCAATCTTGTTGTGTTTGACTAGTTGTTAGGAATCAGCGCTAAACTTACTAGACTTTGAGACATCGTGACAAGATTTCTTTGTCGTGTTTTTTGACTGGCTCAGGTACTGCAGTAACCATGATACGCAGGAAATCCATACACATTAGTGTAGTGACGTGATGTTCTGTCTATGTTGTGTTAATAGCATGTTAAAAGTGTTACTGTTGCATTATCGAGTTGTGTGATAACAAATTGAAGAATTCTATCGTATGCATCTGGCACAAAGTGCAAACGATCTGAATAGTTTTGTACCAGTCTGTATAAAACACGAATTTGTTCGATTGTTGTATCTTCGTCGCCTCTTACTTGTAATACCAAATCTAGCAGCGCCGATACGTGATTTGCAAATATACTACGCTCTGGGATGTTTCTTGCAATCTGAAATTAGTATCAGTGCGTTTAACGTACTAAACTGATGGTGTGTAAATGTTTTTTCAAAAAGCTCAAGTCATTCTGTCCTTCTTTTAGCGCAGGAAGCATTACAGAAGAAATGTATGTGTCCATTGCTTTACCATGGTTTTTCTGTAGGATTGTCTTCGCGTACTCCTTGGTACCGTAGCCCTCTTCAAGAAGCAGTGACTGCATTTCACACGAAACGTTTACAAAACCTGTTGTTTGAACCAGCAAGAAAACTGTTCAGAGCTCTAGATTCTAGCAAGCTAGATAACAATATCTGTAGCACTTATTTGCTTGAATTTCTTGTGGCCAAGATTATAAATGAAACATGAAGAGAATAGCTAGAACCAGCAAGATGCACTTCACTTGAAGCTCAGCGTAGCAATTTATTATAATAGTTTAGCTGGGGACTTTTATTGCGATTTAGGTTATTATCGTCTTCCTAGATAAGACTCGCAGAGACTCAGTTAGAGCAGGCTAATTACAGCTATCCCAGTATGTACTCAATATTGTTTCGTGAATAAGCATCGCTTTGCAGCAACGATAGTGAACTTTGTGATGAACCCAGCTCAGTGGTATTTCACCAGCTCTTGTTTTATGGGAGAAAACGACGCAAATAAAACCAGATGTACAAGGCAAACTGTCAAAGACACCGGGAATGGCTTTCTTACTGATTGGAAGATTCAAAAACAAGACGAAAAATCCTGCGTGTACCAAGTACAAGAAACATCTTCGCATTTAGTACTAGATATTTGTCAAAATGAACAAGAAACGCAGCGTGATGCCAACGAAAAAAGCACAGCAAGAGAACAAGAAGATATTCGGCAAAAAGCTAGCCCAAAACCATCTAGAACGAAGATCACCATTCAGGAGTTACTGAACTAGACTCAATTTTGCTTGTAAATAGCTATTTTGTTGTAAAGTAGCTGCCCAAATATAGACTCAGCTTTGCTAAAGATAACATGCAAAATCTCACGCAATGATGCACCACAACATGACGAGTATGAACCACAGCAACATGCAAAGAATGGATATCAACCAACCTTCTGCTCCACCCCTAGATTCTAATCAACGTTTTGATAAGGGGCCAATATCATCTAACAGCATGCCAGGTGTTCAGAATCAAAGCAGCAATATGTACCCTCAAGCTGGAACGTACAAACCAGCGGAAATTCCACCCGTGCCTCAATCGTATTCATCGTATTCGCAGCAACCACAGTACCAACAAGCTCCTCCTGTGCACTCCTATCCACAACCGTATCAGCAACCATATCAACAACCTCCACCACAAATGGGAATGAATTCAAATGGGCCTGTTCTTTTTACAGATTTTGCAGTACCTCAGCACCCACAACTCTATAACGATTTCCCGTCACAAGGTATCAACATGCAAGGACCATATCCAACTTACCCTGGAAGCAACAATTACCAAGGACCTTATCCACCAGGAATGTAAACATAATTTTAATTCATAAATTTAATACTAACATCGCGGTACGATTTTTTTTCTCGTATAAAGTTTCTAAACTTTTCTCCTGGTACTCTTGCATTGTTTCTGCACTTGATGTGATCTGAAACTTCTGGTAGCTCTACGTCACCCTCTAAATTTCCATACCTCCAATTATCTGTTTTACCAGCACTACCGATACAATTTTTCTCAATGTATACAACTTTTGAACCTGGAGAGTTCATACAAATAATTCCATAATGCGTATTATCTATGATTACATTCTTTGTGATCAGTGGACAACACTTTTCATACAACTTGATACCAGCAGTATTATGGTGAATAAAGTTCTCTTCTACGATAGGATCCGTTGATGAAACTAAACATATCCCACCGTATCCTCCGTTATATTTTATCTCATTTTTGAAAAGATGTCCATTGCCTTGAAACACGATTATTCCACCCATTGTATTTTCTGTAATCATGTTCTTGTATACCTTTAGACCACGAGCACTAGCTATCGACATTCCATACATCTTGCACTCACTGAGATTGTTATCGTGAACAGTAGGACATGCATCTTTTATTAACATGCCACTTCGTCCACACTTCCTAATTATATTTCTTTCTACATGTGCTGTAGTATCTTCTGTAAATTGCATGCCATTCATTGGACAATCTTCTATAACGTTGTCGTACACATGCGTGCTGGTATTGTGGAAAAGTCCTATTCCAAACTCTCCACATGCGCCGATTTTGTTATTGTGTATGACACCACTTGCACGTCCGAACATGACGATTGACTTTTTGTTACGTTCAAAAGTGTTGTAGCGTATGATCGGATTAGCATCGTTCTCGCATCGAATACCACGAAAATTATGTTCAAACAAATTGTACTCGATTGTAGGTGTGCTTGATTCTGTTATGAATACGCCTGCATGACGAGTATTTTTTGTTAGATCAGGTTGAGTATAATCGGAAACATCGGAAATATCACGTCCTGTTATTCTATTGTATTGCAGAACAGGAGCGCCGCTGTGGATTTGTATGGAACCAAATATGTCGCAGTGAGAAAAGTGAGTATCTCCGTGAGTATGAATATAATGCATCATGTGACTTGTGGTATCGTAGTTTGTTACTTTGATGTTATGCAGAAGAATAAATCCTGTATCGCATGAAATCGTTATAGTATCGTATAATAAAGTTTGTTGTGTTGTACTAGTAATTATTGTGTTAGGTTTGGTGATATGTAAGTGATTATCTACACACGATATTGTTTCCGTTATTTTAATTATTGTCATACTGCTGTCATTTTCTGTGCTCGAAACTAATCGAAGAAATAAATCCGTGTTATCATTTTTTATCGTGTATGTTTTCGTATGCGTCAAGTCCAACGTGAATTCAGGCAGAAGTTCTTTTATATCATCTACTAGAAGACTACGATATTAGCTCGTTTTTGTGGTCTACCGTGGTGCTAGCTCTGGTAGTTCTACAGACTTGACGACTGCTCTATCATCCATCAGTAACGAAGAGATCGTTTATTTGTAAACAGGAAACAGACGAGCTAAAGCTAAACCAGCAGGTGCAGCGTGGCAATAAAGAGCAGGTAACCATAGTGGCACTCCAAAAATATCGTGACCATGGTATTTAAACGCTCCTGTTGCACTAAGTGAAGCTTCGAATGTTGTGCTTGCAATCGCCAAAATCAAAGAAAAGACCATGAATGTTCTGTTAAATTTGAATGATGCAGCCCGAATGATAAATGTAATCCAAAGAAATAAAGCCACTAGATCTCTTCTGTAGTGAAAGTATCCACTAATGTACCAGTTTACGATTAGAATAGCGACATACATCAAAGCTTGAGCTGTTGATGGTGGAACAGGAAATACTTTTTTAGCAAAAGGAGTAGCTTGAATGTAACCTAATGTTATGCCGATTCCGAATACTAGGAACATATACCATGCTTGACCAAAGAAAACTGGGTTTGAATACTCAGTTGTATGGGTTTGAATGTGAATATGATCGAGTAGAGATGCACTGAGCGATGCGATGACAAGTACCTGTAGTAATCGCATTAGGTTCCATTGTTTCGTAGTCACGTTGGCAGGAGTTATATCAAAGAGTAGTTGTACATCACTGATGATATTTTTTAGCATTTAAAACGGCCAACTGAGCGTTACAACTTACTACTACAACATGTTCCTTTAATAGTTGGTTAAGATTTCAACATCTGCAAAGCTTGATGATTTAAATATCTTCCACAGTATAGAGAACATGTTTTTGATCTTTCCATCAGGCTTTGTAAAATAGGCAATAGTCTCGTATCCACTTGAGTAGATCTTCATCTGTAACTGCAAACTCTTCGCATTTTGTTGCACTAACGCTTCAATACATGGATTTTGAATCAATAGTGTCTGTTTCTCCGATAGCTGATGCGCTCTTACAAATGATTGTGCGTCAATTCCCTCTGCTTTTGTATCACGGAGTGCAAACACTTCATGCATGTCTGTTGTGAACAAAAAGTAATGTTTTCCAAGACAAATGTTCGCTAGTCTAAAATATTCCGGTATTGGCAAACGGTAAAAGCTACAGTGATTCATAGAGTACGCTGGACCAGAAATAAACACTCTACCAGACTCTGTAAGAATCATAGTATTCTTTCCTCGACACTGTACTTGCTTGACACCATCGTAAACTCGTCTAGGGAACTTGATATCCTCTGAGCTTACAGTACCGCACTGTCCCTGGTTGTTCACTCCACATGCAAACAACACACCTGAATCTGATAAAAAGAAAGTGAAATCGGTACCACATTGTACATCTTTGATCCACAAATTGTTAAAGTGTTTGTTATCAATGGCAGTGAACCCAAGCGACATGTCGTAACCAACACCTAATCCACCATGATTACTTGATCCCGCTGTTCTTACTACAGTTGTTGCTGTTGTCGTGTTATACAGTAACAACACTGCATGCGTTTTTGACGAATGAATTTTCATCGCTTGTTCATCTTCGGGTAATGGTACTTGTACAAAATTTTTTTGTGAATTGGTGTCGCCTAGTCCAAATTTGCCATTTGTATTGTATCCTTTTGCGAAAAGCGATCCGTCACGTGTAATTAAAAACATATCTTCATGGCGTAAGTAACTATGAGCTTGCCAGTGATGAGGTCTACTTTCATAATTTTTAAAATGCATAAAAGAAATTGGTAATCCACCTGGTGTAGGTAACTTTGTATTTTTCTCGTATATAGTGCCGTCTTCAGTGAGGAGGTAGGTTTTGTCGTGGAAGATGATCATTTGTTTGATACTTGGTATGGGCATGATTGTTGGGTCAGTATCGTGTACATCTTGTGGCGCTGGATTCTGATTTAAAAATGACGAATCAATTGCGCCGACATATGCTACTCGCTGTACTGCAGTGTAGTCAAAGGTGTGTCCTCTACTGGCACATGATTGTATTAATAATGTTGGCGATCCACTAACAACACCAAGCATTGGTCGAGTCGGTCGTGGTGTGAGAATATCGCGAACGACCATTAGCGGTAATCTTTCCGATTCTTCTCGTGAGTCTCGACTAATGTATTTAAGTTCGGGTCCATCGTTTCTAGTTGCAATTTTTGGTTTTTTGATGCTAGGAACTACTAGAAATTGTAGAACAATTACTGGCTCATGTGGTGCGTCCATAAATCGAGTTGGAGTTGTTTGTACAAGCGTTCCTGCATCGGTGTCTTCGATAATTTCCCAAGTTCCGTACTGCGATGTGTTAAAAGTATTCTTGACAATGCTCTTCTCTTTTTGTTGCCGAGTGGCAATGTATGAGAATTGTTGATCGTTGAATAAACGCAGAATGACTTCATTGAATTCTGTTGCCGTTGAATCGCTCCACTTGAATTTTAACCCTGGAACCATACGTTTGTCCAGCGTTTTAACAACTCCCCTTGTATGATACATGAAAATAATTTGTGTTTCGTTTGACGTGACCTGTCAAAAGAACTTGACCTTGTCGTCTAAACTTGTTCAAGTTGCGATTAGCTAGTACGAATAGCTAGTCCTTAGCATTCCGCAACAAAATACTTATAACTTTTTGTTGTATTACACTTTTGCCATCTTTCTAATGCACAAGATCAAACAAAACTTGTAAACACGACGCAAACAAAATGGACGACCAAGTTGATGACGTCACAAAACTACTTGCTACTGTCAATTCGTTATTCTCATACTCGCTGTTAGCGTCAGAAGAGCTAGAAACACAACACTATGCAGCAGATTCAAAGCATGCCTATTTCTTTTCGAAAAAGAATCCATATCTTGATGTTCAAATTATAACCTGCGGTGTTCAAACTAAAAATTGGAATTTACCATGGCTCCTAACGAAAACACTGCGGAGTCAAACTCGACACAAAACCCAAGCAATCATTACACAAAGCAACAACTTATTAAGTCTATGGGATATCGAAACGGGTACGTGTATAAAAGATTATGATGCTGGAAAACAAATTTACTCGTTTGAAACGCTACCTCTCGAACGAATAGTCATGCTTTCTGAATACGATGTTACTATGCTAGATATTGGGAGTGAATTGATACTTCATCAAATAGATCTTAATTGTGAGTTCTTTAAACCTCGTATGTACGTTACGTACCAAGGAGTAATCATCATAACATCGGAACGATGCGATAAAATGTATGTGTGGCAACCTTATGTGAACCATGCTCAAGTTGATTCTCATTTGATAGAGAATGCATACTCGTTTCGTCACATGGTACAAATGAGTGATGATATCATTGTGTTCGGTGGGAATCATCGTTCTATGACTATAATTGATAAAGAAGATTTTACTGTTAGTAAAACAGTATGGGTTGGAGATCACACCACAGCTATGGTAGGACTAGAGAATGGTAACTTGGTAACTGGGCACAAGAATGGTAAAGTGAAAATATGGAATCGCAAGTTTGGTTGTATTGCTAATTATCAATACTATCCAAACCCAGTTACTGTGCTCGTTGATTTGAGATCGCATTTGGTTAGTGCAGTTGCAGAAAGGTATGAATTTAACGTGTTGGATATACCAAGTGGCAAAACAACACCATCGAATACAAAACCTTTCTGTGCTACGTTTGATCAAATAATTGATTTGGATCAGTCAACATTTGCTGCCATTAGTTTTGATATAATAACAATCTGGAATGTGTATGGGAAGTGTTTGCGGACAATTTATCCTGGATCGAAACAAAATTCAATTAACACAATAATTCTAAATGGAAAGTAAATGTACTTTATAGTGAAACTTGTGAAGTGTTGAGAAATCTTAAATAATATTGGTGTTGTTTGCAGCTGTAAGTGACGTGTTTTTATGGCAGTCACACGGAGCTACCAGTATTTAGTATAAATGTATACTCTTGTTATTGGTATCTAATATGGTTTTGTTTCATTTTGCTTGCGTTGTAAGTGATGTCTCTGTGACGCGTGACAAGTGACGTTTGCAATAGTTTGGTGCGGCAAACAGATCATCTCTGTTGTCATGTCTGGTACAACTGATGATATTATACAATACTGCGAGAAAGGAGACCTAGAATCACTCGTCACTCTACTAAATACCCGTAGCGATAGCTTACGATCCTACGTAGATGTAAATGAACTAAAACTTACAGACAAAAAATGTACAATGTTACATATTGCATCGCGTCACAACCACGTACACATTATGCAGTTTTTGTATGAGAAAGGTGCAAATGTCGACGCCCTAGATAAAATAGAATCATCACCACTACATTATGCAGCAAGGAACGAGTGCTGCGATGCTATCTCCTTTTTAGCAGAAAAAGGTGCTAATATGAACCCTAAAGATCTGTACGAGTTTACTCCGCTGTGCATGGCACTCATGAGCAAACAATTGGCCGCTGCGGATATCATGATTGTCTGTCGCGCAGACTTGCACGTCAAAATTTCTGCAAAACAATGTACTGTCTTGCATGTAGTATGCAAACAAGGTCTATACGAATGTGTAAAATTCATATTAGAGCGAGGAGGTTCCTTACTACGCAAGGACAGAAATTCAGAATCCATTCTCAGTGGAGCCGTCGCATACCCAAACATTATCGAACTAGTATTAAAGTATGCGGATGAACAAAAAGTATTACCCAAGTTGATTCGCATCGTCTCTAATCACGGAGAGAATGTGTTCCACGCTTTCGCGACACAACCAGATGCTTCCATGGCAGCACTAGAAATTTTACTCAAAGCCATGATAAAAACATCGTACACGACACTGGTTGACATTTTGAACGAAAAAGAGTCAAGAGAACCCAAAAACACTGCACTTCACGCTGCAGTTGCCAAAGAAAAAGTAGCCATGATTGAAATCCTTTGTAAATATCGTGACATACTCCATTTCAACATTAAGAATGGAGATGGTAACACTGCACTCCATTTGGCTATCAAGAAAGAGAATTATGTAATTTTAGATCAATTATTAATAGCAGATCAAGATGGTCTTGCGTTAAACACACCAGATGGTGATGGAAACACACCAGAAATGTTAACAGTAGAGAAAAGTGTCATGTCTCAACCGATACGTTCTGCTATTGAACGTCGTCAGCATAGACACCCTGCTGATACCATTCGTAGTCACATTTTGAGACAACCTTTTACTTGTTTGATTGTCATGAACGAAGATTTTTCTCAGGAGCTCATTCTTGATTTGAATGTGTTAACTGATCTGTTGTACTCGTTTGATTCTTCTGTTATTGGTGTTTGTCCAAAAAGTCAACTTGTGTTGAACGATTCTAGAGGTACAAGCATGATCAAGTTTAGATTAGTATCTGATGAGCATTACACGATCGCGCAGCGATACGGAGCTCCAAAGAAGAAGG
>JAESGV010000254.1_pt1 | contig 25388 bp, 32 predicted proteins | sample 9269781 | NCBI WGS metagenome assembly JAESGV01 (sample SAMN15741586, study PRJNA653496) | algae metagenome | isolation source: Tildeniella torsiva UHER 1998/13D and co-occurring heterotrophs from... | place: Slovakia: Slovak Paradise National Park, Hrabusice, Kosice Region | collected 2000-01-01
CGAACGCGTTCAATAAGGCACCAACGAGTCCCGGAGCGAGCTCGCAAGTAATAGAATACACAACAACCGTTACCGATACAGCTACATTAGCAGATGAACCCTCTGCTTTTTCCGCTTTTCTAAAAACATTCGGTGCACTTGCCGGTGTACTGTTTTTCTTGGGTGGAGTACTGGTTGTGATTGGATCTGGGCTCGTTCTTGGTGATATAAATTACTTGGCTATTGGAATTCTTTGGGCTATTGGCTATGGATTATGGTTCTTTGCTTCGGTATTCAATTGGATTGCTTCGTTTGGATTCTGCGCAAAAGGTACCCGATCAAGCTACATGGGAATGAATTTTACAGCAACTATTTTGTTGTCGATCGCAACAGCGGCACTAACGGTCGCCGCAGCATTTTACATTGCAAACACACCTGGATTGAACAATGCCGGGCGGATCTTATGGGTTGCTGGTGGAGCATTGTTCGTACTATCTTTGGCAATTCGAAGCTTAGCTGTATCAGTAGATGGTATCAGCGGAGTTAAAAGGTATGCACCAGGATTGAATCGAGTACAACAAGAAGATCGCGAAAAACGATACAAAAAGTATCGAGTGCAGTACTGGGGCAATGTTGTGACAACAATGTTATATTTCGCCGCTTCTGTTGTGTTTGAAATTGGAGCTGTTATGTTCCTAATTGGTTACAGAAATGCAGAACCAGTCGCTTCAAGTCTGATAGATTTTGGAGCTGTTCTGTGGATCATCACTGGTGCATTGTTCATGGCAGGAGCTATATCTCACTGCGTTGCACGCAAGTAACTGTAAATAAACACAAAGTTTCGTAACGATGATTGCTGTTGGTCAACAAGTGCAAACACAGTTAGAGACGCTACAAAGATGCCAAGAAAGCGGTGTAACATTTGATAGTTCGTTATGTGATCAGTTACTGCAGAAAATACACGATGACTGGACAACGAGTTACGCAAAGGATATATTTTCACGTGTTCTCGATTTATTAGATTCTATTCTCACGTGTAAAATTGCCTCACCAACTACGACCGATTTATCGTACAGTTTGTTACACAAGGCGATTTTTTTGTCACAAAAACAACAAAAAGATTTTCAGGAAGCAATAGATGTACTAGTGAACGCTTTTTCGCTTTCTAGTAACCAACATGAGCGTATTCAATTGAAGTGGATTAATCTATCGGACGCAGAAACTCAAAGTGAAGTTATACGCTCAAATATTCAACAATACCGCTCAGATCTATCCAGTGTCTACAAAAAGACGCAACGAGAAGCAATACAAAGCGCACTACCACTCATTCGCTGGATATCACCTCTTACTTCCCGCATCGAACCTTTTTATCACGATCTAGAAACACATGTGACCGAACTTACACAATTAATAGTGTCAGCCATGCTCTCTAACGGACAAACTATTCCGCAATGGCTAATGGACTCGTCACTACCTCAATCCACACGCATCATGATCATGTGTTCAAGTTGGGAAACTTTTGAGAAACAACTTGTGCAGCCACTGCTCTTACTAGCCATGCAGAAACCATATGTACTATCGCTACAAGATTGTGAAGATTTTGAAACAAACCAACAAGAGATGAAGCAATTCAAAGACCTTTTCGACAATGTAAAAATGGCGCTCGAATACGATCCACTCATGAAAGAATTATTTCTCGAGTATTTGGAACAAATTTACTTGGAAACACAAAACGAGCGAGTGTTGTACGTGTGGAGACTCTTTGCGCGAAAAGAAGACATTTTGGAACAATTCGAAAAAGTCGATGAAAAGAGTATGAACATGCTAGGAAAGTATACGAACAAAGAACATTGGTTTATCATACAAGCAAGTCCACAAGTTCTACACGATGTGATCGAGTACGCTATCACTCATTCGAAACAGAAATCGACGCTATGGCATACATGCATTCGATACGTTGAGTTTGCATGCTCACGAGAGTGGAACGTTCCTGATGAACAATCACAAAAGCTATTGATCAATTTCATATCACTAGTTGGCTTACTGCAAGAAAAGTTACCAGAAAACTTGGACGATTTCTTCAACGAAAAGTTGGAACGCATGTTTGATAGATCGTTTGTGTCGTCTCATGTTATTACGCTTTTACTCGTGATCTGGTGTGTTTCTCAAATGAAACAAGATAGAAAAGGCATAGGAAGCAAGTTTTTGCATCGTCTAGTGGCGTATGTGATTGGGCAAAGTGGTCCTCCTGGAGAGCCTGGATTTGAACAATTATTTTACTTGTTTGATATCTTGAATCACTTACGAGAACAAGACAAGAAGATCCAATCCGAAAAAGATCTCATTATTTCAAAATTAAATTCCATTTCGTAGTTTTGGTCGGTCAACTTGTTTTGGCGCTTGTAAGTATACAAGCCTTAAGAACATGTCGTATGACCAATATTCATCAGCTGCTTATGACGACTATGAAGATGACGTTTACAGTTTTAACAATCAAAACGGATACCCAGATGACGGAAATGATCTACTGAATGGTATTTTAGAAAAATATAAATCTAATACGATAATAGCAAGTAGTGGAAACATGTATTATGAAGATGAAACTGGATACGGAGGGAATCAATTCATACCTCCACAAACAGGATCGATGCGATTGGGAACGTCTTCAAATCCTTGGAATAGTCAAGGTTTCTACGCAGCTCAAGATGGCGGAATGAATCGACCAATGACATCAGTAAAAGCAGTAGGATTCAGTTCAAAATCGAATCTTTCAGAATCGTTCGGAGGTACATTCTTGTTTCACAATCTAACTCGATTAGCAAAAACACAAATCCAACCACTACAGAAGAAAAGTGAAAATAGTGTCGAAGATATGGCACATGATATGGAAAAGACTGTAAATAGACTCATCGAGGAAAGTGCAGTAATGTGCGTTAACAAAGAGTACGATAATGCTCTAGATAAAGCAAAAGAAGCAGAAAAGAAGGAAAAGCAACTTGTTCGATTCCGAGAAGAGAAAAATATTTCTGGAGAACAAAACTTTGACTTGACATACTCGGTGTTGTTCAATTTGGCACGATGTTACCATGCCAATGGATTGTATACGGAAGCACTTGAAACGTATCAAAATGTAGTAAAGAACAAAAACTATACGCACGCAGGTCGATTACGAGTAAATATGGGAAATATTTACTTTGAGCAACGCGTGTATAAAACGGCAATTCGAATGTATCGCATGGCGTTGGATCAAATTATGCCTGCGCATCATAAAGAACTTCGGAGTAAAATCTCGAAAAACATTGGAATAGCGTTCATAAAACTAGGACAATACAATGAAGCAATACAATACTTTGAGGAAGTCGTCAACAACAATAATAATGATATCGATACAGGTACGATTTTTATTCACAATACTAACCAATAGCGTTCAATTTGTTACTTTGTTACTATGGCATGGGCGATAAAAAAGAAATGAAAAAATCGTTTAATAAACTATTACAAGTGCAAATACCGGGAACAAGACCAGAAGAAGATTTAGATGATGAAGCGCATAGTTTATTGCATGACGATCTTCACGAGTTTTTGAAAGACCAACAACGAAAACACTGTGATTACATACTCAAAGCGGCAAGACTTATTTCCGAAGTTGTTGATGAAGATTGGGAAAGAGGATTTGATTACATTATCGATCAATTGAAGAGTTTTGCACTCAAGAAGGGCGGAAAGACAAATATTGTCGGAGAGGTAGAAATGGCGAAAGCATTAACTTACATGAAACATAAAAAATTCTCTGCTGCGATAGAAGCGCTAAAAGAGTTTGAACGAAAAGATAAGAAACTACAAACGCGAGCTGCGACAAATCTGACTTATTTGTACTTACTCGAAGGCGATTTGAAGAATGCACAAAAGCATGCAAACTTGGCTGTTGAAACAGACAAGTACAACGCTAGTGCGTTAGTCAACAAAGGTTGTGTACATTACATACTCAAAGAATATGACGCTGCGAAGGAGAGCTTCCAACAAGCGTTACTAAACGAATCGGACTGTATCCAAGCTATTTACAATCTTGGTCTCGTAAACAAGGCTACAAATCAGTACGCTGAAGCGCTGTCCAACTTCAAAAAGCTACACAGTATCGTTTCAGAAAGTATAGAGGTTATCTATCAGATAGCTAGTACGTACTCCAAGATGGGTGAAACAGCTAGCGCGATCACGTGGTATGATACACTAACGCATACTGTTCCTACTGATCCAGGTGCTCTGTTTGATCTTGGTTCATTGCATACCAAGAACGGCGAAGAAAACAACTCTTTCAATGCCTATCTAGAAAGCTACCGATACTATCCAATTAACATGGATGTTGTTTCGTGGCTAGGACTGTACTTTGTTAAAAATGAAATTTACGAGAAAGCTCTTCAGTACTTTGAAAGAGCGACACAGATACAACCCAACGAGGTGAATTGGCAGTTGATGGTAGCTAGCTGTCACCGTCGGATAGGCGCGTTCCAGCAAGCTAAAAAGTGTTATGAACAAATTCATGCGAAATACCCTGAAAATGTTGAAGGTCTGAGGTATCTTGCGCAAATATGTGGTGAGCTAGGTTTGAAGAAGGAAAAGAAACAGTACTCGGCACAGTTGAAAGAAATAGAGAAACGAACACAAAGAAAAGAAGAGGAAGAAGAGGTACGACCTGTACCACATGAAGAAGATATGCTCACAAAGCAACAACAAGCTGAGCAACGCCGTCTAGAAGAACAACGTGAGCTACAACGACAACACGAACTACAACAGAAGCAAGAGAGCTATCACGATAGTTACGAAATCAATGAAAAGCGCGTCGAACCAGAAGAAGATACAAACATCGACGACACCAACTACATAGATGACCTCTATTAAAATAACATGAAAGTTCGAAAAAAGAAATTATTTTGGTTTACGAGTTCTATTTTTATAGCTTAATAAGCGAATTTTTTTAACGAAGATCAATTCAACAAAAACAACAACAAATTGATTCCACCATGGTACTAACAGCAAAGTGAGTTGTAGTTTGTTTATGTTTACCATTTAGGAAAACAACTGTCGCAGTAGCTCATCAAAAGATTGAAGAAGTTACAAACGCTCCAGTGATAACAACAATTAAAGAGAAGGATGTTGTAGATGTAGTAGAGACAAAGACTAACATTGTCGTACACAAGCAACCCGTAATCACTGAAATTATTGAACAAGTATGAACTTTATTTGCCGATCTCACCATTTAGCCTATTATTGAAGTTCACGAATCGAGAGAAGTCAAACACATCAGAGAAAAGTCACTACACAACCAAGCAACATCTGAGCAAATTAGATACGAAGATGTCAACTTGGAAAACAAAATCGCTGAGAGTGAGAAACTCAGAAAACTACAAGAGCTCGAAAAACGCAATCGCGCACCAGAAAAGATCGGAGAACAATCTGAATTGATAGTCTCCGAAAACGCCATTCTAAAACGAGTTGAAATTCAACCAATCGTAGAACGTCACGAACAAAAGTTCATCAAAGAGATTCACGAACAAACAATTCATGAAGTCGTAGAACAACCTATCGTTCGCCGCGTCTATCAACAACCCATTTTCCGTCGCATCGGAGAAAACTTGTACGAAGAAGTCCACGACACTGCTTCATTGACACTTGGCGATCAACTCAAGCGTGATGTTGTTATCGTTGGTGATGAGTTGAAAACAGTAACACAAGCAGTAGCAGATGAAGTACGCAAAGATGCAAAGATTGTCAAACGTGAAGCAGCCAAGGGTGCCGCAGTGATCAAGAAAGAAGCAGAAAAGGGTGCCGAGCTCGTCAAGCAAGGAACAGAAAAGCTAGAAAAAGAAGCTGCTCACTTGAAACGAGTAGCTAAAAGAAGAGGCTATTTCGATCGTGAATTCTTACTTCCATTGGGAATGCTATTTGCTACAGGTGTTGGTATGTTCCTATACAACAAGTACTATATCAGAAGACCATTGTAAAATAGCGAAAAACTATTCCATTCTAAGCTTTTCTTCTTGTATGCATCCACTGTAGTAGTCTTTTGCAAAATTTATGGGAGGTCTCTGTGCGAAAACTACATCAGTGGTAACGCCAAGAGGAGATACTCATGCGAACGAGCGCTATGATGATGAAGTGGAGAGTTACTCTGAAGCATCAGAAGAGGAAGAGGCACCAAGAAGTTTATCTGCAAATGAGCTATTAGCAAACATGAGAAAGAAGTCAAAGGTTAATTTGTCGAATTCGTTTATTGGTCGGATGAGCTCGAATGAAGATCTATTAAGCGAAAATCGATCGCCTACTAAATCAACAGGAAACATGAGAATTTCTGAAGAAGAACTACGAAAAATACTCGAAGGGTTTCGGACGAACTGCAACAGTAGAAACTCGGACACCATTGACAAAACGGCATATTTTGAAACGCTTGAAAAAACATTAGAATCTCGGTTCGATCTTTACTATTTTCAGACTGTGTTTAGTGCATTTGAAGTGGATGGAACTGGTACAGTCGATTTAGTAGAAATAGCGACGGGATTAAGTAACCTACTGCAGCTATCAGATAAAGACGCTATGATACGGATAGTGTTTGGATTGTTCGACACCCACGGCAGTAATAGTATAGAAGTTAATGAAATGATACAATTTTTCACCAAGTCGATGACTGGTAATTCAAAAATGTCAGGGTACAAAATCACGCCTACGCGGCTAAAAGCGTTAACAGAGCATTTAGCTCGCATTTTCGATGCCACAGATGTTGACAAGAATGGAAGAATCGACTATGACGAATTTATCACAGCTGTTAGTGACGCTGATAATCCACTAGGAATGCTATTTCTTTCTATGCAAGGAGACCAATAAATTAACTTATCTTTGTAAAACGCTGCCATCAACTATTGGTTGGTCATTAGAACTAGGCTAAAACGCAAAAGTTTGAAATGCAAAACATGTCATCTCCTATCAACGCGAATTCAAACAAGATTGAAACTACGCCATTCTGTCCTTGTCATACAATAGGTTTGATTTTCTCACGAAATTAACTTTGCAGTAAACAGTGTAGCACAATGTACTTACACGTGCCCCTTGCGACAAAAATGGTCTCAATTTTCTGCTATCGTATGTTGTTTATCTTTTAGTCGTAACAAATAGGGAAACAACGCACTCCGTCAGCTGTACGAGTCGTTTGAAGAAGAGTCGATCGCTAGAGTCGATATCATCGATGATATCAGACTGCATTTTCTTAACAGTGACGCTGCTCGAATGAAACATCTTAATACGTGTTATGTTAACGTTGTTCGGTTGTATGGTGGAGATATCGAAGAGTTGTCGCGCAAATTTGAACAAAAAATGCAAAAGAAGAAAGACGATCATCTAGTTGACGCAAAACGTGAACCAAAGAAACGAAAAATGAGTGACAGCGAAGAAGAGGAGAAACCAAAATATAAACCAAAACGCACTGATGCTGCTCCACGTGATAAACGTCGAGCAAGTAAAATAAACTATGCAAAGTTGGCGGAGGGTGATGAAAACACAACAGATGAAGATGAATATGTGGCAAGCACAAAGAAACCTGCGCATAAGAAACCAAAACTTTCGATAGAAGATTCTGGTGCTTTATCATCTCTTGACCTTGTAAGAAAGTACGTTCTTGGTAATACGATTATTGAAAGTGATGTAAACCATGTGTGCACGCGACATCGTATTGTGAGTAGAAAAGTCGATTGTGATGATTCTTGTGTTATGCGACGTTACCGTACAATCTTTTCTGGAAGTGTAAGTTGCTTGATCGAACGTTAACGTGTTTCAGCTGAATAGAGAGTTGAGAAAACGGTACATTAAGCTTTCTGGTGATAATAGAGTCAAACTACGCGATATGATCGATAAAAGGTTTGTAGAGAATGTTTCGTTGGAGCAAGCGTACCAGGAAGCGTTCCAGTACTTGGAAGAACTAGAAACTGCCAAAAAGCCAAAATCAAAGAAGGAAAAGATTAAAACACCAAAGAAGATGAAAGAAACGAAAGCAGTCGAACCACCGCAGCCGCAAGCGAATGTGCCTCCCAATGAAGAAGACGAAAATCCAGAGATCAAGGAGGAAGATGAGAAAGAGATTGTACGTAGAGAACACACGAAAAAGATCAAGAATCGATCAGGGTTAGTGTTCGTTAGCAAGCGTCGTCTAAAGAAGAGCAAAGAAGCGTTGGAAAAGCAAGAGGTAAAGATGGAAGAGAAAGCAGAAGAGGCACCAAAAGTTGTCAAAAAACCTATTCCTATCCGATCACCACCTCCTGTGCTAAGCCCTACTAAAGCGTCCCCAAAACACAACTTTTCGCCATTCCAAACGGAAACCGTTGAAAGCCAACCCAAATCAAAAGCAAGCGATAGATACAAGACGTTGATACAAACAGGTGCAACGCTCAAGTTTTATAACGATTCAGCCGAGTTGAAAGAGCTTTTAGATTTTGCTGACAGGTTTGCAAACGATCCCTCTTTCGCTCCGTTCATGGATTTACTAGGATCTTGTATTAATAATGTTAGCACAGCTGAGAAACTCAAATCTTTTGGAGGTAAACAGATCTGGCAAACACAATCACCCATGTACTGGTCAGGTTTTAGAAAAAAGGCTAAATCTTTACAATGACAAACAAGCAAGTGACAATAACAGATGAAGTGCGCGAGGAGTACACTCGTCTAATGAATGATACTGTACAACAAATGATTAGTGATGCGAAAGATGATTCGTGGAAAGAAACACTAGATGATGGTAACGGACTAAAAGCGTTTGAAACGGTAGTACCAAACCATAGCATTAAAAAGGTCAAGGGAACATCTATTATTTCTACAAAACTTTCGCCACAACAATTTATCCACCACATAGACAGTATTGTTTTCTTTCTAGCTTATTAACACGTGCCAGAGGACATGAATGACGAACCAGATGCACTAGTAATTGGTTATAAAATCTTGGCAACGTTAGAGCCATACGAAAACAAACCACATGACTATTGTTTGGACAACTGGATTATTGAGCATTTATTGTATGCATAAATGAACTATCTGTACTAAACAACGTAGGTATAAGACACCAGGTGGAGGACTCGTTTCCAATCGTGATTTTATCTACATGACGCGAACAATATTTGAAGAGAAACGCGCAATTCGTTGCGCTGTAAGTGTTGACCATGATGAGTTCCCGCAACCACAAAGTGGAGCAGTACGTGGTCGTTTGAACATTTCTGGCTGGTATGCAGAGCAAGTTGGCGATGGGAAACTATTTGTCATGTATTTAAATCACTCGAATCCAGGTGGTTGGATCCCAGGCTGGATCGTGAACTCTAAACTTTCCGAATACGTAAGCCGCACATACGCATCTAACAACATAGGTCCAAAAAGTACAACGGTACAAGACTCAACTCGAAATGTAATATTATACAAACTATTTACTTTTCTTTGATTCTTCTTTCTTTTGTTCTGGTCGCTTAGTTTCGCATGAGCTTGGTTTTTGCGCGAATTTAGCTACTTGTTCGCTGTAAGGGGCATAAGGGTTATAATTCTTATATGGGTTATAAGAAGCTTGCTTCTCTACGCTATACGATCGCAATACTTGTCTGCAGGCTAGTCTTAGCGCTCTCATGCGTTTGATTTTATGGAATTTATATTGACGAGACCAAAATAACTGCGGGAGTTATACCCAACGCCTGTTTTGAAGAAGAAGCCAAAGAGGAAATAAAATATCTTTACTACCAGATCTCAGATGGCCGACTGATGTCGTATGTAGATGCGGTCTCTGAACATGAAAGCTACGAGTAGTCCCAGTGGTACAAACATGAAAAAGAAAAGCACCAAGTGGGTTGCGCAGTAACCGTGGGTGTTAGGAACAAGGTAGGGTATAACACCACAGTTATTGTTGGAAACAAGTCCCCATACGATCATACTTAGCAGGAACGAAATGAACATGAAAACTGCGGCCAATCCTATGCCAATGCATGTGAATACAACGCTAATGTAGTCCACTTTGCTACCCTCTGGTCTTTCAAATAAGCACAATCCTAGTGCACAAAAAAGCAATGAAATAACCATCAAACCATCGAAAATACCGATCGCTAAGAATAAGCCCTTTGCAGAAGCACCTGGACAGCTCGTGGTATCCACTAGTGTATCAAAATTAATGTATAGAATTGATCCCCAAACTAGTAAAATTAAACAAATGACTGTACCGAGTAGTCCACACAAAACTCCACTACATGGTCAGTATGCATATAATTTAAATCTACATGTTGCGTGCAACTTGCTCTAGTTTATCAATCGATGGTAATTTAAATTTCCCTGTGTAGGGCTTAGGAGAGGCAGCGTCTGGACTTGTTGGGCTGTCCATGATGACGCGAAACTTGCGTTTGTTGACTTGTCAAATGTCAAGTTCTGACATACGAAAAGCTCATCACATAGCTATTTTATTTTTTACTCAAATATGCGAGCCAGTTCTTCTCGCAAAGCTCTATCTTGTCAATAAAAAAGTTTCTATCAGGAATAGCATCCACTGGCTCCACTTGTACCAAAAACAAATCCATAAACTCTGTCAAATTCAACAAGTCTCCTTGGAGATTGCGCAGGTTGATAATGCTCTTAGATGGGAAGTCGTTACCCATGTAAACGTTATCATCCAAAAAGATTTGTAATGTTTCACGATCTTCTGTGTCGACAACGAAACACTTGCCACTGTGACCGCGTTCATTGTTCACGTTCCACCAAAAGTAAAAATCACGGTAGGAACACGTAGATCCATCTCTTGTTTGTTCCATTATTGTCGAATAAATATTATGATAGCCAGTATGGAGTGTTACGGGAACAACTGCATTTTGTGAGACAACGTCGCGTAAGTTGGACATGTTTTCATCCATACATTTTTCCAAAACTCCTGGACGCTCAATAGTTCCAACGATAAGATGGGCTTGCTCCGTGTGGTGCCCATGTCTAAACATGTAACCAACTTTTGTATTTTGTTCTTCCGGTGTGACATACAAAGCACGTTTGCGTATTTGCTCTGGAATAGTCATGTGTTGATATTGTGGATGTTTTCCCTCGCAAAACTGATTAAACTCTTTTGTTACGAGTTTTATGTCGTGCATATCTCCAAACGTTCTAAATATGAGTGAAAATTCACGACCAGTGTTAACTAAATGAAATAACAAGTCAAAGAAACCTGGTAGAATATTGACATAGTCGTCACCAACGCGCAAACAAGATAAAATCTTTTCTACGTGTGGTCGCCATGCTTCTCCATAACTACCTTTGTTCGAAAACGTTTTGACGATTGCAGTTCTGTTGTGTTTGATTTTTTTGTTCATAGATAAACGATCGTTCATGCTGAGTTTCTGTTCTGGATCGATTTCTTCCCACTTGGGGTATGGATACACGAATAATTCCATGAAATTATCAAAGTTCCAGATTGGTTCTGTTGATTGTGGCTCTGTGGAGCAAGGTTCTGTAACTATGCATTTCCAGCATGCAAACCTGCCATCAATGTCGTCAGTTGCAGTGTTTTTTAATCGTTCCATGTCTACATTGCCGTAAATATTTTGCATAACCCTTTTAAAAAGTTAATTAAGTGAAACAAGACTTACACCTGATTGACAATGTCTTCCATTGTTTTACCTCCTGCACTGTCACTGATGATAAGGGTCTTGTTGATGTCAAAGTGGAGAACAAGACGAGGTCGCGTGGTTGTGCTCATGTTTGTTTACAAGTTATGAACAAAACTGTTGCTTCGACCGAAAACCAAGAACAAGAATCTAATGTTCTCACACTGGTAAATGGAGCTCTCCATGTACCATAAAAAATATTAAAAAAGCAATAAGTGGACGCAATGCAGAATTGTACGCTATAGATACAACAGGAAAATTAGTACTGGGATCCAATTACATGAGTGAGGAACTTAACGAAACCGTTTTAGACATAGAAGCTGTGGGAACGGATTATGTGTTATTCATGACAACAAACAGCATTTTCAGAACGCAACCAACATACTCAACATTGGGACATGCAAGATATTACTTAGAAAAATTGTATGAAGGTACAGTTATGAGTATGCATGCAGGATCACAACACGTATTTATCAACACACCAAATGGATACCTTGTTGGAGGTCACAATAATTACTTTCAGTTTGGTATGCCCACACCACCACCAGTTGCTGATGTGTTCTTTTTTCCTGCCACAAATGTAAATAACCTTGGAACAATTGACAAGCTCGTCACAGGTGGATGGCACGCCTACGCGCAAAGAGATAAAACATTTTATGGATGGGGATGCAACTCGGTAAGCATGATTTTTCACTGTTTGACATATAGGATGGGCGCCTTGGCAACAACACGAATCACCACCAAGAAACACCTACAAAAATTAATTTTTTCGAAGATTATGGGATCATACGCATCGCGTGTGGCGGTTGGCATTCAATAGGTCTTACTGCACGTGGAGATGTTCTTATATGGGGTGTTTCCGTCGATAATAGTCTGGGAATCGAATCGTGGCACAATGTAACTGTACCAACTATGCTGATATGCGATCAAGGAGTAACAAATATTTTTTGTGGTTCTTATGGTGCTTGCTCTCTTGTACAAACTAAAGACGGAAGAATGTTAGGGTGGGGAAAGAAAACAAAGTATTTATATTTTATATTTAACAATGTAGGAGTACATTTGGAGATACAGAGGTAGATTATCGCAAACCGGTAGCCATTCCAGAATTGAATCGGTTAAAACTTGGTAATGTTTATATTTCATACGATGGAATTGTCATTACACTGGAAACGCAAAAAGAGTTTGTTATCAAGAATAGAGACAAGTTTACAGATGTATCGATTGTATTTTGAAACTATTATTTTACATTTTCTGATATCCATTTCATTCCGTCCCATATACCTTCTCCACTTGTAGCACAGCATGGTTGTATTGTCCAAACTCTGTTTTCAAGTTCGCTTAATCGTAGAGCGTCTGTTATTTCTGATATTGGTCTTGCGTTTGGTAAATCTTGCTTATTTGCGAAAACAAGTAGTATTGCGTCTTTCAGCTGTTTGTCTCTACAGACTATATGTAATTGTTCTTTTACTTGTTCGAATCTATCAGCGTCTTCCGATGATACGACAAAAATGATAACAGATGTATCGCTGTAGAAGTGTACCCAGTGTTTAGGCATTGCTCCGCAGACATCCCACGTCACGAGTTTAAAACCTTCGCATTGTATACTTTCCACGTTAAAACCAACAGTTGGTAGAGTGCAAACAATTCTATCTTGCGACAATTTGAAGAGCATTGTTGTCTTTCCAGCTGCGTCAAGCCCTAGCATTACCGCTCGCACCTCTTTCTCTTTCCATAACTCAGATATCGCAGTTGGTAGATAGTACGATAGAAACTGACCCATTGTTTGGCAAAAATTACAATGAAATTAGAGTAAGCAGCACGTTTATTGCGCTGTCGTTTCCTAGCTTCGCACATAAAATTTTCAACATTCAAAGCCCAGTGTATCCAATGTGAAGCTTTGTCGCTATAGCCGATACTGTAAGATCGTTTAACATTGACGGTAGTAATCCAGCACTCCTAAATGGTAGATGGGAGCTATCTGTACCAGAGAATGCAACGTATATCTTGACATTTTTGTTATCTGCTGTAGTAGTGTTTACGTTGTGGCCCCAATCAGAATCGCTACCTACCCGCAGTCCCAATTTCGAACGCATAGTTTTGACGAATCGTATATGCAATATCTAAACTCACTATCGCAATTATATTCTAACGGTATAGCTGTGAAAGGCGCTTTTGGCTCTGCTTTCGGCGCTTTGTACGTTACGTTATATTGATTAAACAATCCTTTTTCGAATGCCAGGTTCATAGTGTAAAATGGAACTATTACTTTTCCATCCTGCAAGTTGTTAGATGTGTCAAGTGGTATACCTCTGAAGTATAGAATCTCGGATTAGATTTGAGATACGTGCCTTTTCCACCTACGTGAACTGTTATTTTTCCACTAAATGCAGAATCGGCATAAAGAAAAGCATGAGCTATCAAGTTAGATCATATAAAATGCACCATACAATTAGGTATGTTAATTTGGGTAAGTTTATCGACAGCTAAGCAAAATCCGTAGTATTTGTCCACATTATTTGCCGTTAGCTGTACTACCATACGAAGGGTATCTTTCAATGAACATCGGTATTGGTTGCCATCACAATAGTCTTCTCTACACTCAGATATGTTTCCTGCTTGTAGTTTGAGTACTAACAGAGCTACCACCAAGAGTGTAACCTTCGTCATTGTAAATTAGCTAAAACGTAGCTATTCTCGAATCATTCAGCTACTTTAAACATCACTGCCACTCACCTTGCTTTGTACCTGTATTGCTTGAGGATGCAAAGTCAACTAAACAAAGAAAATTATCAGCTTTCTAAACATGGTATTTGCGTTCACAACAAAAAAATGAACGAACGAGCGTCTACAACATCACTAGGACCACCTCGAAAAATTAATACTCGAATATCGTTCGACCAAAGCAATTTATATCAACTAAGTGCTCGTAAAAAGGAGCCTAAATGGGATGATAGAAACATTACGACTCGGAGTACGAGCCCATCGTCATTTCCAAAAGCCGGATTCAATAATTGCGTAACTATTCCTCGTTCTCGGCATAACCGAATGCAATTTGCAAAAGAAGAGTATACAAAGATAATGCGAGACGCATCGAAGAAACCAAACATGATGGACAGAAGTCTAACGCCTGAACCTCCACAATATGCAGTTAAACAAATAGTTCCAACACGGTCGCAAACGTCACTCGACTAAAATTTAATTACAGTTAGAATCATTCAAAATTTAGTTTGTACAGATAAAAATCTTCAGATAAATCTCTTAGACCTTCATGTGGAAAATGCTTGCTCAGAAGTGAATCGTCTGCCGGCAATAGTGGAATCTTCTTGCTTAATATTTTGTTGAAAGGGGGAAGACTTCGTAGCTTGAGTGTTTGTGCTGAAGTGGTCATGAGGTGCTGTTGTTTTCTTTGACTGTGTTTAACTGTACAAACTTCGTGTCAATCGTTAAGCGGTAGGTGCGCGTAATAAGAATAGCTTGCTTGCCCGATAGCTCCTATTTCCACCCCAACTGAAGACATTTAAGTCTGTTACGGAGTGGAACATTCGGTACTGAATTCCACCACTGTAGATTTCCAAGATATCCAATTCAAATCCTAAAAAGTTTAGCGAAATCGTTGTAATCTGTCGCATTTTTTTGGAAATGAAACGCGCTAATGTCGCAACAAGGCCTCTTGACATGCGGTCTCCGTATACAATTGCCGAAACAGCAGAATATCTTACTGTATATTTCCAATTTTTGTTCGTTCCTTTATGCGTCGTAGCTGTTGGAGTTACATATATCACACAAAACATTTATCATTTACTGATTGGACTTTTAGTCGTTAGCGTACCACTACTATTCGTGACTTACAAACGCGTACCATTTTTGTACCTCGCAAATGTCGTCACACTAGGTATTGTGCTCGTCATTACATGCAGTGCTTGGAATTATTACTATCCACCTGCACGAGAGATAGCACACGGTATGATACTATTAAAAAAAGAGCATACACTCATTTTACCACCGAAAGTATCGAATGTCAAACACATAAATGGTCCAATAAACTGGGAAAACATACCAAAGCAACGAATCGCATTGGTATCGATACAACACGATCAACAGAAATTCTACTACCCATGCGTCGTAGTTGAAGATGAAGTTTTTGTCATGCGACCGGAACATAAACAATTTTTGTCAATATCACAAGTCAATGTCGAGGCAAACACGTTTATCGTTACCAAATTTTCACATGTCATGCAAGAACAACCATTACAAGAGTCATATCAATTTATTCTCGAATAGTTGAAACTATTTCCTGTAACCGTTCTCTTCTTTGTGGATCATCAACAGCAGCACGCATTAACAACTGTAAAATTCTTTTTTGATCATCAACTCGTAGATTTGCTTTTTTGTCCATAACATACTTGTACAAAAAGTCCATTGCTTCGTCCATCATCTTTCTTCTCAAATAACCAGATACGATAAATCGATACGTTGTTCCATTGGGTGGAATCGTTTCTGACATGACTCGAAACACGTTCATGACCATTTCCATTATTCCTCTTTTAACATCGTTTATAATCATTCCTTGTATTCTCGTCGCGCTGGTTAATCCTTCTAGAACTGAATTTAGAGTGAAAATATTTGCTTGCATTTTTTCTTGTTTCATTTCGTCTAATAGTCTATTCACACTTGTTAAATCACCAACACGTGCGTATCCACGGATCATCAAATTGTACATTTTGTTTGACATTTGTACGTGTTTAATTTTCAGTTCTTGTTTCAGCCACGTTTCGTAGTTGCTCATAAATTGATCCAGACTACTTGCCACTAGTTTCTTATCACGCTCTTCTAGTTGGAAATGTAACGATTTTGTATGTGCGAGTGTTAATATTTCAAACGTTTGCGTGTTTGGTTGCAGATTCTGCGCATCGAGGAGTTCTTCTTTATAAAAATTCATTGCTCTGTCCAATTCGGATCTTTTTGCATATCCATCAAGAATAATGTTCATTGTAGTGATAGTAGGCACGATGACAATATCATTAGACGAAATGATAAACTCATACAGTTTTCTAGCACGAACTAGTCCATGACTTTTTTCATACGTTGCATACTTGGAATCTGAAGCAACTAATCGTGCCAATATCGTGTTAACAATATTAATGTCAACTAGTACTTCTGTTGAAAGTGCTTTTTGACTCGCTATTTCGCTTTTAAAAACGTGTATGGCATTGTCTGTTTGTCCTAAATCAAGTAACGCTTGTATGTATCCATTCACGATATCGTGTCCGAATTGTGGATATTTTGCTTTCAAATCTACAGTCTTGAAGGTTTGGAGTAAAATACGAAAACGTGGGATGTTTTTTGTTTCGATTAAATGCGATAGATATACTTCTCTGATAGCTTGTTCCAGGTGTTGTGAATCTGTTGGTACTGTGGAGACTTGGTGTGCATTTTCTTTATCTTTTGAAATCATTGTTAAAAGTGGAGATGCTTCTGTTGTATACATTCGCACCGTGTTGTACATGAATGGCCTAGCGACATGACGAATTGTAGAGATTTTACATACACGCGAGAGCATGTTCACACAAAACTGTTTGACACTTTACAAAAAATAAATATAGTAACACCGCCCTAAGCCCGCAAACAGAAAATAGAACAAAGTCCTCTTGTCCCACTAAAACACCACAAAAAACATGAAGACATTCACTCCAGACACTATGAACGCTAATGCAGTTCGAGCACAGTACGCAGTACGTGGTACGATCGTGATTCGTGCAGAAGAGATTAACAACAAACTAAAACAAAGCAATCACGGTTTCCCATTCGACAATATCGTGTTTTGCAATATTGGAAATCCTCAGAGCCTTGGTCAAAAGCCAATAACTTTTTTTCGAAATGTTCTATCGTTGGTAACATCCCCAGAACTACTTTTATACGAGCCATTAAGATCGCTGTTCAAACCAGACGTGGTCAAACGTGCCGAACAAATATTAGGAATGATAGATTGTAAGAGTACAGGTGCATACACAAACTCTCAAGGATTATCCGGAATTAGACAAAATGTTTGCAAGTTTATCAAACAAAGAGATGAACTAGTGGAAGATATATCACCTGATTACATCTTTTTGACAGATGGCGCAAGTCCAGGTGTACAAACCATCTTACGATCACTCGTAAGAAATGAACAAGATGCCGTTATGGTTCCCATTCCACAATACCCATTATACAGTGCTAGTTTGCAACTCGTTGGTGGTTCTATGGTTGGTTACTACTTGAACGAAGACAAGCAATGGAGCTTAGAAGTAGAAGAGTTGGAACGAGCCTACAAAGAAGCAGAAGAGCAAGGAAAGAATGTTCGTGCGTTGGTAATTATCAATCCCGGTAATCCAACCGGTAGTTGCTTGACAAAACAAAGTATGATGAAGATCGTTGATTTTTGCGAAAAACACAAAGTTTTACTACTAGCAGATGAAGTGTATCAAGAGAATATTTACAGAGAGAAACCATTCTACTCGTTTAATAAAATTGTACACGAGATGGGTAAGCAGCATACATTTGAAATGGTATCGTTCCACTCGGTATCGAAAGGGTAAGGTGTTTTGTAAACGCTGACAAAATAGATTTTTGGGAGAGTGTGGTAGACGTGGTGGGTACTATCAGTTGAGTCCTGCTATTGACCAAAAGACGAAAGATCAATTATATAAGTTGGCATCGATAAATCTATGTCCCAATGTAGATGGTCAAATAATGATTGATTTGATGGTGAATCCACCTGTACAAGGAGATGCTAGCTACGAACAGTACACACAAGAGAAGAATGATATTTTACATTCGTTGAAGAGAAGAGCCGAGAAAGTTGTCGATACACTCAATGGACTACAGGGAGTATCATGTCAAAAGGCAGAAGGTGCAATGTACGCGTTCCCTACAATTACTATTCCACCAAAAGCAGTAGAAGAGGCGAAAAAGAAACAAATTGCTCCAGACATGTTGTATTCATTAGAATTGTTAGAATCAGCTGGACTGTGCGTTGTACCAGGTTCTGGTTTTGGACAAAAGGATGGAAGCTATCATTTCAGAACAACATTTCTACCAAGTGAAGAGCAACTTGATTCAGTAATGGAGAGAATTCATGTATTCCATGAGAAATTTATGAAAAAGTATGCATAAAGATTTTATTACTGTCTACACTGGCAGCGGACTTTCTTTAAATTCTGTTTAGCTTACCTTTTCTCCAATATAGCTACAACGAGCGGATTAATAGCCTCGGCGCGTTAATTCCATAACTTCACAGAAAGCACCTGATTTGAAAGTTGAATTCTCTGTTTATAATCATGAACAACATCTCGTCATTCAGTTGCTTCAGGTGCAGGTCTCTCAAGAAGAAGTGTGATAGGTATTCCACAATGCAAAACTAACTGTAAAGAATACTGCCTATATGCTCTCGGTGCGACAGAACAGGGCACACGTGCGACTTCAAACCACCTGCAAAACGAGGCCCTAAAAGCAACTCCCAAACAAATATACCGTACGCTAAAATAATGGCACCAGTCAGAGACTCTACAGACTCGACAGACCCAGACATCATCAAATACATAATTCCTAATAGCCCGAGATACGAAAGAGCAGGTCGATTCCCACCCATACTACCACGCAACACACTGAATTCAGTTCTAAACTTTATGAGGGATTCTTCCGAGCCAGTACCCAACGAAGATGATTTAGCATTTGTCTTTTCTATGCATGGTAAGGCAGAATATTCTTTTTCTTACTGTTAGCACTGTTTTGTCTCGCTGGAGGATTCACAAAAGCAGAGACTTACTTTTTCACAAAAGCGAAAAACTTTTTAGACATGAACATGGAGTCGACCAGCTTATCCATGGCTGGTTGTGCAGTATACATAAGTTCGTACATGGCAAGTAAGGGTGAACTCGATTCTGCACTCTTTTACCTTCGTAATACGCAACTCTATTTGTCGAAACATGTGCAAACTGTTAACAACTTGTCTCTCGTCAATTTGGAAGTAATGCACCAGCGATTCTTACAACATTTGTACTTTTTGGCGTGCACACCGTTTCTAAAAAACACTGAGAACGATATGTCACTTACGCGTTATATGAAAATCAATTTGAACATTCGTTTTTTGTACAAACAATACAGTGCACTAGTGGACGATTCATCACTCCGAGAACACGATATCGTCAGCGATATCGATATTTCTTTTATCAGAAATGACTTGAACAATATGACCAATTTTTTCGAATTTGATTTGACAAAATTGCAACACTTTGAAACAGAACTAAGTGAGATCTTTATGCTAGAAATGCAACGCGCAGCAAACTTTAGAGAAAAATCAGCGTTAGGAATTCGTCACATACAAATGATTAGCATGATACAAGGACTAAAAATTCACTATTGTGCCAAGCATGGGATTGAAGCTCCTGATACCATCGCGTTAGCATCGAACGCCATTAGCGATGCTTGTGCAAATGACCTGTTTATATACAGTAATCCAATGGTCACAGGTGCTGTCTCCATGGCTGCTTCAGTCAACCTAGTCAACTTGAAAGCAGAGATCACAGATAAGAGTGTAGTAGCGTTGAAGAGTAACTTTAAAGCGTTATCAACAATGTACAACAAGTACGAGATTGTGAGAATGAAATTTTCTGTGATTTTAGGCATGATGGAACGATTCCTGCGTACTTATGAAGAAATGCAAATTGTAAGTCCAAAGTTGTTGCTAGAGCTAGTAGAAGACCAAGAAGAAGAAAAAGTTGAAATTTCATCAGTTGTGTTACATGCCGTTGGGTACAGAGACACTTAGGCCAAATTATTAGCGTTTAACGCTCGTACTCCTTCCGCGATGACAATTGTATTTCCTGTCAAGTCATTTCCTGTGATCATTACACGATCTGCACCTTTTTCAACTGTAACTGCGTTACCTATTAAATCTTGGAAAAAGTTATTTGTAACTGTTACTCTTCCGGAACTAATTTGTATACATGGTAAAGTAGAACTCCAGCCAAGCATGAGGGAGTCACTTATGGTTAACAAACCAGCGTTTTGCCAAACAACATTTTGTTTAAATTCACCCCAGAATGAAGCTCCTCGAATAACGATTGTACCTTGTCCATTGGGACTTCCTCGAATACCAATTTTATTGGAACCTCCACCTGCGTTGGCGAGATTTAAATTGGAGAACATTAAACCCCACTTTTGCGTATTGTGAACATCAATACCAATGTCAACGTTATCAAAGTTGATGTTGGAGAATTGACCATTACAGGCTCCGTATTTACTAGCATCGAAAAGCATACCAATCTTGTATCCCCAAGAGAATACATCATGGATGACTTCCCAATCAGTGCGGTACAATGCAAATGTAACAGCGTTGTTAGTCGTGTAGTTAACAATGGCTGTGTCGAGTGTCCAGAAAGGCCAAAAGTGAATATGAGTAATTCTGCCAATGTCGTAGCATTGATCGACCATGATACCGGTGTGAAGAGGTTGACCATATACGTTCTCTATCCAATGGCGAGGACATTGATAAGTACCAAGATCGATTCCAGAGTATGGATTCACGATGAGAACATTTTTGACGAAAATATTTTCAATTTCTGGGAATTGAGCGTTACCACACTGGATTGTGTATGGGTACGGAACTGGCGGATTGGTGATAGTTTGTTTAGGATAGAAGATTTGTAGACCTTCTATACCACTATCATGACCAATAAGAGTGATGAATGGAGTCGCACTAGTGTTACCAACTCCAAAATATGCTAATAGAGTCGTTCCAGCAACGGTCTTCTTTGATGGATCGCCATATGTCTTATGAACATGGGAAGATACTCCTTGTAGTGCGGTAGCAGTAGGTATTAGCAAAATCCCTGCGATTAGATAATTTCCAGTTGGTGCGGATACTATGCCGCCACCGGCATTCCCAACTGCATTCAAAGCATTTTGAAATGCACTCGTATCGTCTTTAATTCCATCTCCAGCAGCGTTGTATGGCGCATCTTTCACATTGATATAGTAGGCTTGAATTGCATTCTTTCTGTAAGCGAGATCTACACATTGTACGTGGCAGACAAGCAGAACCAAAACGATAACCAGAACATGTCGCATTTCAAAAAGTGTTTGCTGGTTTGGAACGGCAAAAACTAGTTTCACTATTGCTAACGTGCTGCATATGATGCTGAACTACCTGTTCGATGCAAGTTTAGAGTTTTGTTGGCCAACTCAAACTTTGTAAACGGGTAAATAGGCGATGACAAGCAAACAAGAGTACCTAGACGCCATTCTTAAAACGAAAGAAGAGTACGGCCCTATAATTCTATCTGAACAAGGATGGAAGTTTAACAGCGAAAAAGATTTGGTTAAAATCTATACAAGACCACATGTTGGCGGACCTGACCTTGTTAAGGGGGTTGCGTTGTTCAGAAATATCACACCGTCACAATTTATGAAACACATTGGCAGCGACGACTTATCTTTTCGACAATCGTGGGATACAGTCGTATCCATGAATGAGTACATAGAACGATACAGCGAAACGTTCGAAGTTATACACAACGAATATACATTACCAGTTATCACAAAACGAGATTTTGTCCATGCGAAAGAAGTTTTTGTAGCTGAAGATGGGTCACAAGATGCAGTATCCACAAGCGTAGATGCACTAGCAAAAGTACCAGTCAACAACGGTGCAGTACGCGGCCAGTTCAATGTTAGTTGGTGGCATGCAGAATCTGTAGGAGAAGATTTGCGTGTAATCTTTTCTCATCAAACATTACTCAACGGATGGGTACCAACGTATGTAATAAATCTTTCAGTGACAGATAGTCCAAGAATGTTAGCCAAATTGGCAACAAGAATAGGAACAGAGCTAATAAAACAATAATTTTATTCTTTTTTAGGTTTCTTCTTTGTTGACGATAACACTATCATAGTGATCTGAACAAACCAGAAAAGATTCAAAACAAATAGTAAACTAGGTACAATAATTGGTCCTCTAATGCTCCATGGATAAATGGAAAACTTGTCACTAACCCACCACAAATGAACATTTTGCAAAAAGCACCATACAACACGACAAAAGAAGAACAAAATCCAAAAGGCAGCTCCGTTAATTTTGTAGAGTGTTGTATCTGCCATTCCTAGTTTTAAAAAGAACCACCTGTGGTGATAAAGTGGTGTAGTGATTTCTGTAAAGAGTAGAGCTACATTGTAGATAGTTCCAATGCGATAGTTGACGCAGTATGTCATCGCTAAAATACATAATAAATGATGAATAACCATGGCAATATTTGTTTTCACAATACGCATACGAATAAAGAATAAAAAGTCATACACAAAGTACCCTACAGATAATCCAAGTACTGGTGCAAATGAGTCAGCCCATGAACCTGCATTCGACCACGTTTGTGTTTCTGTCATTAACGTGGTAATCGACAGTATTGTTGAGATAACAGCGTGAATGTAAGAAACTATTCTGCCAAGTGTTAACAAAGAACAAGTGAACGTACTTGTTTGGAAACCTTATTTGATCCTCGGTATCGAGTGATGTATAGATTTTTAGGTTCTTGCTCACAGAGCGAACAATAAACTCTAGTATGTGACAAACAACAAAACTTATAGCGAGTGCGTATAAATAGTGTACAGAGCGTTCCATAAAGTTACACGTTTGCGCGAATTGTAGATATGTCATGTTATTTTGTACAATGTACGTGTGACTGTGTATTGTGAGAATTTGCAAGTTTAGAGATGTACCATGTAGTGTCTTCTACAAATTCAACAGGTGCCGGTATCATACCCAACTGTTTGAAGATGTCCGCATCGAATAAGTATCGTGACATCGTTTTCACACGTGGTCTTGTTTGTGCGCGTGCCAAAAGTTGACTTGAGAGTAACGGTCAGTACTGTTTATTTAGCTCATGCGCTGAAATAACGAAGGTGGCCATAATCCGTGAGCTGCGGCTGTGTTTTTTTTAGCGAACTAATCTCGTATATTTCCAATTTTTCTAAAATTTCGAAGAATGTTTGGAGCTTTAGCAAGATAACAGAGCACCAAGCTTGTAGAACCTTTTAAATTTATCTTCTTTATGATGGCGAGTATTGATTTTGAAAAATGAGTGTCTAACAATGACATCATCACGTGCTGTCATACAATTCTTGAGCTGTAGCGTACGTACTCGTCAAGTGTAGTCTTAGCTAGCGAGAAAGTCAAAAATTGTAACAGATTGTTACAATTTCATTTCGCGCCAAACAAAAACAGACGTTACCAAAGTGACATGTCGACAAGTGGTCGCATCTTGCGTTTGGAAGTAGAGAACTTCAAATCGTATAAGGGGAAACACACAATCGGGCCCTTCGATGAATTTACATGCATTATCGGTCCTAATGGTGCCGGAAAATCAAACGTTATGGACGCAATCTCGTTTGTGCTTGGTTTAAGAGCCGCGTACATGAGAACTTCGAGTACAAAAGAATTAATATTCGCAGGAGACAGTTCCAGTAAATCTACACAAGCAAAAAAGGCCTATGTTGAGGTATATACACTCGCGAACGTTGTTAACAATTTTAATAGATGGTTTTCGAACATGAAGGCGACGAATATGTTTTCCGGAGAACAGTTGACGAAACTGGTGCGTCCAAATATATTTTGAACGACAAAGAAGTCTCTGCGGGTGACTACGACAACCAACTAAAAGAGTTTGGTATTCTAACAAAAGCAAGGAATTTCATGGTGTATCAAGGTGACGTCGAAGCACTCGCTAGTAAATCAGCACCTGAACTCACAAAACTATTGGAACAGGTTCGCGTAACCACTCACATAACTCACGGTTGTAGGTGTCTGGCTCTGATCAATACAAAAAAGAATATGATAGACTAAAAGAAGAACGCGACAAAGCATCATCTTCTGTACTTATCAACATTCAAAAGAAAAAGGGAGTTACTGCAGAAAAGTCACAACTCAAGATGCAAAAGAAAGAACAAAAAGAATACAACGACGCACTCGATTTACTTGCTGAAGAACAGCAAAAGTATATCATGTGGAGACTGTACCATATCGAAAAAGTATGACAATTAACGCATGACTAACTGTTACTAGGACATTGGAGAACAAAAGAGACATCAGAACGAAATCAAACAAGAGATTGAAGAAATCAAAAAGAAGGGCAAGAGTCTTGAAGATCAACTCGACAAGAAGAGAAAAGAATATGCAGCGAAAAGAAAAGAACACATCACTATTAATCGCGAGTCTAAAGATCATACACAAAGAATACAAGAGAAAGAGACAGTACTTGGAGAACTCAAAGTCAAGATTCAACATTTGAAAGAAAAACTTGCCAAGTCAGAACAATCTGTACACAAGAAGGAAGAACAGTCGAAGAAGCACTCTGCTGAAGAAGAAAGACTGAAGAGACAACTCAAAGAAGCACAAGACAAAGTCAAAGAGTTTGAAGATGATACAGAAATGTCCCAAACCGAGGAAGTCAAACTAAAAGATCAAAACTTGGAAGAATACAGACAATTGAAGAACGACGTCGGTAGATTAACAGCTCGCGACCAAGAAGAACTAGATGTACATATCGGACAACGTGATGCGCTACTCGAAACAAAGAAAGCTATTCTCAAGAAGATTGAAAATCTCGAGAATCGTAGACGTCAACTTAATGATGATATTGACAAAGCCAAGCAACGTACACAAAAGTCAGAAACTGCTACCGACTCTGCCGATGAACAATTGACTGCCAAGAGACAAGAATTGGCCAA
>JAESGV010000255.1_pt1 | contig 25337 bp, 18 predicted proteins | sample 9269781 | NCBI WGS metagenome assembly JAESGV01 (sample SAMN15741586, study PRJNA653496) | algae metagenome | isolation source: Tildeniella torsiva UHER 1998/13D and co-occurring heterotrophs from... | place: Slovakia: Slovak Paradise National Park, Hrabusice, Kosice Region | collected 2000-01-01
GAGCTTGGATAGACATTTTGCAAAACATACTGCTGTGATGATAACTCCCCAAGGAGAAATAAAACAACTCTACGGTGACAAATCGGAAGAAGTATGGGTACGACACATGAAGAAGGGTATCATCGAGTTATTCAACTCGAAAATGCACGGCGACATCCGCTTTGTAGAACAATCGGCTATGGGCGACCACTCGAGTAAATATTCCAAAACGCATGACCAAGATGGTAACTTGTTGGTACAAAGAACATGGAACCAAGAAGATTTTATCCGACCCAAGTTTAATCCAAACCATTTACAAGTTCGCGGAAAAGCGACCGTTGTAGTCGATCATCAAGGAAAGATTCTTCTTTCCACCATGCAAAACGATGCTTCTTTGGAACCACAAAGGTACGCACAGAAAAGTATATTTTAACTTTATAGAGAACAACATGACGTCTTTAAGAGAATGAAAAAGAAGTTAGGCTATGAAGAGGGTATGCATCCTGATGATATTCACAGACAATCCGGTGATAGTGGATTGTTCACAAACAGCAAATCGAAGAGTGTCTTGACGTACAAACGTAGCGTCGAATACGATCCAGAAGCTCATGGACACCACGATGACTTTTTCGATCCCAATGGTAATAGTATTTTTCTTTTTAATTGTATGTAGAAGTTGATGACGGTGATGCGACTGTATTAGGAGTAAATGATCAAGATACAGACGAAACAAGTTGGTTACGCCCTCATGCGCACATCTTGCCACATAGACTTGATATGGAAGATGAAATGGAAACTCACATGAAACGTGTCAAAGCGCGTGAGTTACGTCGAACTACAGATTTTGTCAAAGAGTTACGTGCGTTGCGCAAGTACCCTGACAATGCAAAACTCCATGCAGAATTGGCAACCTTTGTGACACTCAGTCCAAAGTTCTCACTAAGAATCCTCAAAGAAAGTTTCGAGTACGTTGCTACTGAAACAGATGATCTAGAAGAAGGTACACTAGAATACGATAGAAACATAGATTACTTGAAACAATTACAATCGTTGATGTTGGCCACTCAGACCAAAGCTGGACAAAAAGCAGTAATGGAAACAATCAAGCATGCACAACTCGTACACTCGTTCTTGGTTCATTCACTATTGATTCGTGATCCAAGTGACCCAGTAGTCCGACTCATTCGCAAGTTGACCAAACATGGTCTACCAGTTGGTCTGAAAAAGAAGAACAGAAAGTCATTCATTGATCAAGAAGAATCAGACTATGACGACGAAGATGAAGATGTTAAAGCGTTATCATACATGGTTGGTGCTGATGTAGCAGGTAGAACCAAGAACACTCAACTACGAGATGAAATTGTAATGGAAATCATTAATCGACTTGTAGCTGAAGACGATCCAGATCGTATGATGCAACACATTAACGCTATGAGTAACGCAAGAGAAGCCATTCCAATTATCATTTGGAGACAACTTGTTGGTCAAAAAGATATGCATCCACTAGTACAACAAACAGCCATCGATAGTATGAGGTACCGAACAAATGATGAAACTGAAGAAGAAGAAATTACAAAATTCTTACATGACGTAGCAGGAAACAAAAAGATTCACAGTGCTGTTCGTGCTAGTGCCATTCGTGCTCAAGGAAGACGTCACCATGAAACGAGAACAGGTCACTCTAGTACTGGACACTTTGTCAGACAATACCATACTGGTGATGAAGAAATTCGTTCCGCAGTAGAAGAGTTCTTATTCAACGTTGGAGATAAACGTGCTGCTGATGTACTAGAAAAACTATGGGCTGGTACAGGCATGGAAGAATTTATGGACTTTGACGAAGACGACAATGTCAATACATTATTCTTCCGAAGAATCGGAAGAGCATTTAGAAGATTAGGAAGGAGAATGGGAGATGGATTCAGAAAAGCAGGTCGTGCTATTGTTCGTGTTGCCAAAAAAGTAGGCAGTGCTATCAAGAAGGGTGTTGAAGCTGTTGTTGGCATTGGAAAGAAAATTGCAGAAGCATTCAAAAAGATCAAGGCAGCATTTAGTCAAGCACAATTTAAATCGGCTAGACGTTGCAATGGAGATTTGTGCGTGTATGATCCTGATATGGCCAATTTCATTTCCAATCAAGGAAATTTGGCGACCATTAAGAATAACAAGAATTTTGGATTCGAGAAACTTATTGGTGCTCAAGTATTGCATTTGTACGTTGGTGCTGTTGGTTTTGCAGGTATGAGATTGGACTGTGGTCCTGCATCAGCGTTTGAGTGGGCAATCTTTGCTCGTGGAGCTGCGTATGGACAAATATTTAGTAACAAAGTTCCATTGATTGAAGCAGCTGCAGAATTTACAAAGAGATCTGGTTCGAATTTACGAGATCGTGCATTTGTGAGATTATGGAAATCGGCGCTCTTCGATAGATCAGTCATGCCTGCTGGCGCAGCTGCAGCTATCAACAGTTGTGGATCTCAAAACAAAGAGTTGGTCAGCAAATCATTCCCCAATTTGGTCAACTTGTCATTCCGTTTCATGTTGGGACCTTTCCCAATTGAAATTACAATTTCTGCTACTGCATCATTTGGTGTAAAAGCACAATACTCTGTTTGTATAAGCAAACTAGAAGCAAGTGCAGGTGTAGTACCATATCTCACCTTTGGTGTATCTGCTCAAGGTTCTTTATCGATTATCATTGCAAAGGGAGGTATCAAGATCAAAGCATCGTTCTCGTATCAACTCATGCCAACGTTGAGTACAAAGAGTTGTAGATTATGTGCTACATTAGGACATGAAATTAAACCAATTACTATTGCTGTTGCTGGTGTATTGGAAGTTGGAATTGGCCCCATTGGAAAGAAATTCGAAAAAGATATTTTCAAGTGGTCGGCAGCACCCATTAGAGGAAATTTATTCGAGAAATGTATTACATTAGCAAAAGGTAGCGGTGGAAGTAGCGCTGCATCTGAAACAGCAGCTGGACCAGGTGGTATGAAATCGTTACCAAGTTCTGGATCAAGCTCTGCACTACCACGTAGTGGAGGAGGTATGGTTGGAACAAGATTGGGTGGTACACCACCAGCAGCATCACCTCGTTCATTCCCGAGAATGAGTGGAAGAAGCATCAGAAGGTTTTAATGTACATACGCATAAATATGTTTTAGTTTAAAATTTGTACATTAGAGTTCATCAACCAACTCGTATTGTTGTGGTGTGTTTGGAATAGCGTTCTTGTATCTGTTTATCGCTACTACAGTCATAAACACGATGAATGCGAGAACAACGAGTCCAACTAGCACACCCAAAACAATTGCAGCAATGTTTCCTGGGTTGTCAATAGGTGGTTGTGTAGGAACTTGTGGTTCTTCAATTTCTAGTTCATACAGAAGGAATAAACTATTTTCAGTCTTGATGATAGTAATGGTTCCATCGTTATTAAAATGGTAAGGTGGTTTCGTGAAAGTACAATCTTGATCATAACACAAACTTGTCACCAAGTCCACCATTTCAGTTTTCATGTTAAACTTGAACAAGTTGACACTAACTGTTTCTACTCCTTTCTTTTCTGCACCAACAAAAATGATACAATCCGAGTGTTCATGATACGACAGAAACTCGTACACAACTTTACTCTCGTCATAAATTTTATCCATTTTCAAGTTTCCGTACAGAATGAGAGCCTCTCTTGTTTCGCTAGCATAGTACAACAACTTGTTACTGTCTTTAGGGATATACGCGATTCCATTATCAAGTGGAAGATTTGTTATTGCTTCTGTGTAGAACGATGCACTGGTACAGGCTGTGATAATACCCTTACAGAATAAAGTGTTTCCTGTGGTAGACATCACGAACATGTTAGGATTTTCGAGTGATGGAGTCTCCAATATACTGAATATCATCTCTTCTATGATCATTGTCGTTCTTTGCCTAGTGATTACGTTGTACTGAGTAACATTGGGTCCATTTTGGTAGATGATTGAGTTGTTCAGAGAAAACATACTACCATCTATTTTTGTGAACTCGTCGAGTATAACACTATCTTTGGTGACTGGATCAAATTCAATAATTGTTGTATTGATGTTGTTCATGGAGATATAGAATTTTTTAGCAGTAGTACTGGCGAATGTATGTGATTGTAGTGGCGACAAAAATGGTAGTTCGTACATGATCTTAGTTTGAAGGCAAATGCATACTGGTGTGTAACGCAGGGTTGCGAATTTATCCCAAAGCGTAATCATTAAGTAGTCGTTGTTGTCGACTGACAGGTGGTGAGTCGAGTGTATTGTGTACCCAGTGTGTTTGCTTATATCTACTGTTTCCATAAATTTTACACCATCTGTCCAATAGATTGGGGCTGTGGTGTTTGCAAACTCTCCGAACAGTACAATGCGGTTGTTTGTCGTCTCTAGTAGTTCTATGGTGTACGGTAGTAGCGTTGGAGGAATATTTGTTGTAGCATTTAAAAGATTTATGAGTGTATTCGAAGTGGTTTTGTACCACACGTTGCTGCTTGCGAACAGCACATTGTCTGGCTGTGATATCGAACTAGAGGATATTTTTGTTAAAATGTCACACGTTGCACATGTTAATAGTGCAAACAGAAGCAGAATTTGTGGCATGTGACAAGTTGGCTACAAATTACAATTTATTAATTCGATCAATGAACCACAGATTCGTATGGCTCACTACTGGGTGTTTTTCTAATAAACCACCGAATTGCAACTACAAATCCTATTAATAGAGTCACAAAGAACAGCGATCCAAGCAAAACTATCATTGGTACATGACCCACCCTCTTTGGTTCTAGCGTTGGTGTATCGCTGAACTCTATCTTGTACAGATGCTTCTCTTCATCACCTTTTACCACATAAATCGTACCATTTCTCTGATACAAAACTGATCCAATTGGCCCACAATGATTCGTACATAGATTGGTGATCTCAATTACTGCTTTGGTTTTCAAATCCAATTTGAATAGATTAAAATTGGTTTGTTCTTGAAAGGATTCATACCCAGTAAACCATACCGAGTTAGATTTCTCATGATAGTTTAGGTTTGTATGCATCACAAATGATCTTGCGTTTTTCGGTTTCATAGGTAGACTATTGTATAACCCACCTTGGAGTGAATCAAACGAGTAATATAGTATCTTATTCCGGTAATGATGATGTATATATACACACTTGTTTTCGTCAGATATAAACGCTACTGAACCATAGGTAACACTAAGCGGAATTTGCTTGCACGATGCCAACTCTCCATTACAAATATATGAATAGTCATCATTTGTCGATATGATATACTGCTGTGGGTGAGATTTGGTAGGTATCTCAAATGCCATTCCCATAATAATACTTGTTGCATTGTAGGTGGAAACATTTGTGGCAGTGTTGTAACACTTTATACCGTAATCATTCATTGATGTAACATATGGATACAAGATGGAGTCATATGCCTGGTGAAAGTATCGCACATTGTCACTAGCGTATGAGTCTAAAATGACCTTTTCGTTTAGGTATGGGTCATATCGAATGAACTCGTTTATGACAGTTAAAGGTTCGACATTGTATCGGTGTAGCAAATAAAATGATCCAGTGGCGTTGTGAACAATGACAGGTATAGATTCATGCATATTTGTTGTCACTGTAGTGATAGTACCTGTTTCCAAACAAACGCAGCTGCTCTCATAAAATTTGCGAGGGGCACCGTATGAAAATACGGATAGAATATAGTTGCGACTGTTTGAAACGATGTGATAAATTCTTTCTCGGGTGTGCGTGGAGTAGTTCGAATAAAAGTCGTATTCGCGAGTAGTATCCCCATCTGTCCAATAGAATGGTATTGAGGCTGGTGTGGAGGGTGCATAAATAATTGTGCTTGTATCGTTTGTTTCGAGGAAGTCAACATTGTAGTTTATCAGCTTCTGAGGTACAGGTACTGATTTTGATGTTGTTTCAGAGAGGCGAACGATTTCGTTTGTCGCTGTTAGGTACCAATAGTATGAGGATGCGAATGACGCTGACAACTGTTGCTGTATTGGCTTTTCTGATATCTTTGTCAACGTGTTACATATAGCAAACGGCAGTAGAACGAAGAGTACAAGTTGTGGCATTTGTACCAGGTTGACAAAAATTACAAATAATCTTTATGAAACTACAAACTACTGGGGTCCTAATGAGGAACTAATTCATATGGCTGTGCACTTGGTTTCATGTTTTTGGTTTTTTTCATGATAAAAAGCCCGATTACTATAGCAAAACAAATAACAACAGCTCCTCCAACAATGATCACACCAATTCTCGCTGTGTCTTTCGGAAGCCTGGGTATAATACTTGCTGATCCTACTTCTAATCTGAAAACATGAAAAATTCCACCTATTTCCTTTGTAAATCTAATCCCATTCTGTACATCTAGTTGCAGATTTACGTTATCGCCTGTCCCATTAAAGAGAGTTGTAACAAATGCAAAGCTTGTAGATGCAACATCATACCTGTACAACTGCATTACGCTTTTATGATCGCCGACTTTTGTTATAAACAAAACCTGGTGTGACACGCTATCATAGTGGAAACTAAAGATAGTATGACTCTTTTCTGCAAGGAGATTAAAGTACAGTGTTCCTATTTGATCTTTAGCAACGTTATAGTACATGATGCGATCGATGAATGGTAATTGAGTAAAGACAATTGTATCTTCTGTGGGTATGTACGCCATCGCGGTAGAATGTGTGCCGATATATACTTTCCTACACGTTGCAATATCGATGCATACTAGTGAAAGGCGAATATCATCTGTAGAGATGATATATTGGTTTTGATGTGTTTTTGATCCAATTGGTGCAATACTTCGTACAGTAGCGTTGATGACGAGATCAGTGAATCTACTTGTAGCGATATCGAATATTCTCACCTTCTTGGTATCATCACGCTGATACATTATTGTATTGTGTATACTATACAACGCATCTGGATGCGTTTCACTCCAATCATCAAGTGTTTCAAGGATATTGTTGTGTGGAGAATAGCGAAGTAGAGATCCCTTTCCGTTGATGACGACTATCATGTAGAACACGTTACCGTAGTTCTCGATAGACGGAAGTCGGTCTAGGTGTTCAGTGACATTTCGGGTAACACCTGTTTCCAAGCATGTACACACAACATCGTATCGTAGTTGTGGTGCTCGTTGCAGAACAGTGAGTGCATAGCTTTGGTTGTTAGAAGCGATGTGGTACATAGAGGTAAAACTGGTTTTGTTGTACACTGCCGGGATAGATAGTTGTTTGATAATTTGTACGCCATCTGTCCAATAAAATGGAGTAGATGCGGGTGCGTCTTGTGCGAACATGACCACTCGCGATTTTGTAGTTTCTACGAACGAAGTTTCGTATGGCAATAGCACTGATGGTGTTTTTAATGTTTGTGTCGTTGATTTGTAGAATCGAACAGTTTCGTTTAATGTGGACCGATACCACACATCTTTTGTAGTAAAAATAACTCTGTTTAGATGTAGTATTTGTTGCTGCGATAGTTGTGTTAGTGTGTCACCTGCAACATATGTCAACACTATCAGCAGTAGGCCAATTTGTGGCATTTCCAAGTTGTCTAGCGTTACAAAAGAATTATGAAATTCGGTTTAATGTTCTACCAACTCGTACGGTTGTGGTGCTTGCCCACGCAGTGCTAGATTCTTCTGGCATCTATACAAGCAAATAAATAAAATAACAAATAGAACAGCAATTGCTGCTGGTACAGTGCTCACCAACGCCACCAACCCACGTATGTCGTGTTTCCTAATAACAAAAGGAGCACTAGTAGTCACATCTTCAATAAGCAGCTCATACAACCAATACTCTCCTTCTTCCTTGATTATCACAAGCGATCCTACTGATGTAAACATAAAATCATCTCCGCCTGTTCCTTGTGCGCTTATCCTAATAATGTCAAGCACCTGACCAGTCTTCAAGTTCAATCGATGCAACGTTACCACATTAGAATCCCTGGAGATCAGCTCAACACTATAAAAGAGCACGTTCTGGGAATCTTCATCAAACACTAGTCCCATCAAGAACATTTTACTATCAGGTTTGAACCAATCAGATTTTCTGAAAATAGTTTCTGCCTGGTGTGTATGTAGATCGTACGACAGTATTGACGTGTAGAAACTTGAAGGTATAAAAATAAACTTGTTTCGTATTGGATCAAACGTCCAGTACGTAGGTAGTGTTTCCAATTGGAACTCGGTGCATGATGATATATCTCCGTGGCACAAATAGGACCGTCCATTCATCATAATTATGTATTGTTGAATATAGTAGGACGTGGGTGCCTCTATTATCGCAAAAGATGGTGGCATTAGATTGAACGTATGTGAGCTTGTTGTGTTGGTGAAGATGTGGTACTGTTTGGCAGAGTTTTGAGAATACCAGTATATTATACTGTTATAAGTATATTGAGGTGCAATGGCAAACGTGTTTGACCACTGATCAATCATGACTGTAGTGTGCGTGTGAGGATCATAGCGGAATAAATCTGAAATCCCATTTACCAACGTTGATACAAAGAAAAAAGAGTTATGCACAATGACTGTTTTAACATCTACTCCAACAGTGTTAACGGTACCTGTTTCTAAACACGTACATGTGGCAAAGTACGAACCAATACTTGTGGATAACAGTGACAGCACGTATGAGAACTTGTTGGAAGTAGTGTGGTACAGATTGATAATTGTTGTGTTAGTGTTTGTCAAACTCGGGTGATATTCTTGGGTTGTTGTCAAGTTTACGCGGTAGAAAGTATCGGATGACTCTGAGAAAATGAAGACTGCGCCGTTTGGTGCCTCTACAAACTTTAGTGTGCTCGCTGAAAACTGCTCTGGAATACTTATAGTTGTTGGACCTGCTCGTGTAAGGTGTACAATTTGATTTGGGCTAGTTTGATACCAAAGTACACTGTTTGTAATTAGTAACGCGTTTGTGTCTAATATAGATAGGTTGGATAATTTAACCAGTTTGTCACACGTAATAAATATCAGTAGCGACAGTAGAAGAACGATTTGTGGCATTATACATAGTTGACTAATTATTACAATTTTATTACGCTTACTTCTTTCATATGATATTTGTTGTACTTGGCTCCATGTTAACCCCTTTCATGTCGTGACAAGCTCGTATTGTCTCTCTGGTTGGCGCTTACGAAGCAAATATACACCAATAAACACAACAAGCAACACAACAACAGCAGTTCCAAATAGTGTGCTAGTGATAATAGCCACACTTTTTACACGACTACTTGCACTATAAGCAGATAGTGTGGTTTTTCTTGAATCATGTGCTACCACAACTTCATACAAGTGAAACTCACCGTTTGTCAATTGCAATACAGTCACAGTATCAGTAATAGAGTGTATTAGCAACCCATTTGGGCAAGTTCCAGAGCATAAACTCGTCAATTCTATCACTTTTTCTGTATTTACATCCATTTTAAATAGGTTTATGCGTATAGCGTAGGTTCCATCAAGTTCTACGCCAGTAAAGAACAGTGTATTCGTTAGATTCTGGTAAGCAAAATTCATAAACATAATAACAGAATTTTTTCTTGTAGTTTCCATTCTTAGTTTCGCTGATGCTCGACGTTGCAAACTATCCAACGAAAATGATATCAATGACTTGAAGGGACCAAGCGGCTTATAAATAAAACGATTTTCATGTGGGATATACGCTGAAAAGTACCGTATAGGTGAGAATGGCATAATGGTACAACTTTCATCCGTTGTACACAGTGCAGAAGTATCAGCGATACTAGTCAACAAGTATCGATCGGGCTCAGCCTTGGTTGGCACTGCAATTGCTTGGGACATTGTAATGTTTGTGGAGACAACTTTAGTCATGTTAGATTCTATATAGTACCGTTTAACAAAGGTCGCGTGTTGGTAAAAGTATGAGCCAGATAGTGAATTACCTCTTCTCGTACTATCATCAAATGAATCTATGGTCTCTAACACGTTTGTGTATGGATCGTACCGTAGTATTTCTGCGCCTGTTTGTGTCACGTCGCCAATGACAAACAAATCCTTGTATGCGACAACGTTCGGGTTGAAAAGCGAATTAATTCTCAAATGTACAGAAGTACCAGTTTCCAGGCACGTACATACAATTGAGCACAGTTTACTTCCTTGTGAATCATCATCTCCAAGTGTTGTCATGATGAAATTAAGTCCATTTGAGAAAACATGTTCTATGTCAACTATTTTGTCCTTGGTATAGTTGCTATGAGTTGTGTACTCTGTAAGAGTTGTACCATCTGTCCGGTAAAAAGGTAACGACGCAGGGGCGTTGAATGCGTACATTATTACGGTATCTCCTACTGCAACAAACTTGGTATCGTATTTTAGTAGAGTGTTCGGTATTTTTAGGGTCTCTTTTGCTGTGTGTGGAATACGAATTACATCATCAGATGTAGAGCGGTAGTATACGAACGAATTTGTTTGAAGTACGAACAGTGGCTGTGAAATAGGATACGTCGTTAATTTTAGGAACGTATCGCAACATATGAACGTTAGTACCGCTAGAAGAGGCACAATTTGTGGCATACGTTCAGTTTACTGGCATTACAATTTTTATGAAACTTTTTGCATTATTCTCCTTTCTGATTCAATAAATTAAAAGCATGTTCATCTATTTCTTCTCTTTCCATTTCCAACAGCTTTGCAAATTGCGCATACGTCTTCTCTATCTTTTCATTTGCGCTTGGATCATTCTTTCTCTTGAGATAGTGTGCGTATCTAGTAATAACATTCAAAATCAATCGTTTTCTTTCTTTTCCCTCGATGCTCTTTTCCAAATCCGAAATCAAATTCTCATACTTTTGCGAAACTTGCTCTAGTGTTTCTGATTGTTCTGCAATTCTGATTTCTCCAAATTTTAAACCCAAATCATTTTCGTCAATGTTTTTCGCACGTTCTATAAATGGACTTGCTTTTGATGTCTTTTTGGTGTCCATCAAAAAGTGTGCATAATCACGTAACAATGGTAATGACACTTCTGCAGTATCTGGCGCACCATTGGCAGTCGCATGATCGTGAATCTGTAATGCCAACAAGAAAAACTTTTCCGAAGAGTCAATAGCCTTAACTCCACGCAATGTAAAATCCAAATGCGCGTACAAGTGTGGAATGTCAGCATTCTGATCACTAGTCAAATCTAACGATCTTTTGAGTAAATCTCTTGCTTCTGTCCAACGACCTTGTTTTGTTAACAACAATCCTAAACTATTTGCTGCACGATATTCTTCTGGATCTATTTTCAATGCTTGGCGTAACAACTTTTCTGCTGCTTCGAATTCTTTTCGAACTGTTGCGACGTGTGCTTTCATGAGTAACGCATCGACACTTCTATTTTTCGATAACGATAATGCACTTGTTGCGAATTGTTCTACTTTTTCTATGTTTGATTGTTCCAAGTGGAATCGTGCTATTCCCAAGTGAGTATCCAAATCGTTTGGATAGTGTTTCAAAATAATATCCAAATAGTGTTGTTGTTTCTCGACGTTTTTCATGTTTCTTGAGAGTTGGTACAGTTTTAACAACACTTGAATAATAGTTGGGTCATACTTCATTGCGTTCACGAACGCTTTTTCTGCTTCCTCCAAATTGTTTAAACGTTCATTTGCCATCCCCAAACAAATATTAGCAAAGTGTTCCGAGTATGTTAAATCTTTGATATCTTCTTGGCTGAGATCGGAACGTGTGAGTACATGCGTGATGCGATTGAGTGCTTTTTGCAGAGTTTCTTTTGCTAATTCTTTTTGATCGGGATGTTGAGAAAGAGTACACGCATAGTTTGCGTACAGGTAGGTATTCGTTACTTGCTCATCTGCAGTATCTGCTATCGTGTTGTTATCGTCATAGTAATTGTGGAACCAGTTCCGTAGTGTATCATGCGCACGTGAAGTTGATGCACCGTACTTTTTAACTTGATTTCTCACGTTTTTGAAAAACTCGGCTCTAGTTACCGATGCAGCATCAGTTGTGTAATGTCGTACACTCCTCACATTGAAATATCGTAGTGTTGTACGAGTAGCCTGTCGCGAAAACAATCCGAGCATGTTTTTACAAATACTTTTATTGTTGCCACCATCTTGATTGTACCACAAGAAGTTGCAGTATTCTTGAAAATATCTTGGATTCGGCCGTCCTTCTCACAAATAATGCACTCATCTATTGACCATTTCGTATGAGGATCTTCGTTTTAGCCATCTGATCAAAACAAACACCACTATAAGTATACTTGTCAGTACTCCAAATACGCCACCTAGAAAAACAATCCATATCTTGATCTTGTTTCCCTTCCTTATTTTAGGATCACTCACCTCACCTAGCTGCAATTCAAATAGATGATACTCGCTATCTACAACTCTGATCACAGTTATTGTTTCATTTTTAATAAAAACAGAGTAGTCAGAGAGTGTACACTTTTCTTCACACAATCTTGTCACCAGTGTTATTATTTGCGTTTTCAAATCCAAACGAAATAGATCAATGCTGCTAAACACTGAAAAATCGACACCCACAAACAGAATGCTGTTGGATGGTTCGTGGTACTGTAACTTCATAAACGCTACTTGGTACCCTTTCTCACTTTGTACACGAAGGTTTGTACACAATGTTTGCTTGTGACCTGTTGTTAACGATACAGAAAGCATCTTGGTCATGAAATCGTTTGGTATGTACACCAGCAAATCTTTGCTTTGCAAGTATACATTATGAGTAGTCCACAATCCGTAATCTACACTTGTGCATTGATTGAGAAATCCTTCACATATTAGTGATAGGGTTGAGAGAGATCCTAGCATAAATCGTTCTGAGTGTTCTCTTGATGCTAGCATCTTTAGTGATGTCATTGTAGCGTTTACCTCTAACATCTCTGTTGCATTGGTGAGTACATCGTATCTTTTTACTGTGCCATGAACATATTGATAAATTAGAGACCGTGATGTTGCAAGTGGTGACCTCGGACTTGCGTTAAACCAAGTGTCTATGTTTGTGATGGTTCTTGTAGTAGGATCGAATGTAAAAACAGTGCTTTGATCGAGTGTAGTATACATCATTGACACTATACCGTTAACGTGCACATTCACCGTTGGGTACACTGACACACCACTGATTACGTGATATGACTCTCCTGTGTCAAGACATGAGCTAATGAGAGCATACTCTGTGTATGCCTTGTCCTCAAAACTTGTCAGTAACGATAGTACATAGTTGGCGTTGTTCGACTCTATAAACTTCATTTCGTATATTCGAAACATTGAGTAGTTCTTATAAAAATTGTACTCTTTGATTTCTACATCGTTTAACCAATAAATTGGCAGACTAGCAGGTGAATTGAGACCATGTATAATTACGGTGTCATTTGCAATCTCTACAAACCTGGTACTGTATTTGTGCAGAGGTTTTGGTATCTCTGCCATCTCTGAAAGTCCATGTGCGCGTCGACGTACGAAGTTGTTTCCGTGAGTACGATAATAAACTGAGGCAGCAGTGTGTATTAGCATATCAACCTGTTCTATTGGTTGCGAAGAAAGTTGCACTAGTGTATCGCATACCACAAACGTCAATAAAGCGAGAACAGGTGCAATTTGTGGCATATCACAGTTGACAAAAAGTTACAAAAAATTTTTATGAAACACTATTTGTAATACCAAAAAAAATGGTACAGTTTATTTTACCAATTCATATTTTACTCGCTTTGGAAGAGCATTTCTGTATCGTTGTATCGCTATGATTCCCATGAATGTAACAAACGCAACTATCACTACACCAAACAATGACCCTACAACGATCGTAGCAACATACGTAGGATTCTCGTCTGGTTCTCTTGTAGGTACTTCTGGATCTTCCAATTTTAGTTCAAACGCATGATATGTCTCATTCACCTGCTTTATAACAAACACAGTACCATCGATCCCAACATTTAAATATTTATCCGTAGTGATGCAACTTCCACTATCACTGTAACATAGATTTGTGATCACTGTAACAAGTTCCGTTTGAACATCAAATTTGAACAAGTTCACGTTATACGTACCGTGAACATCAAACTCGTGTCCGATAAACAGTATATTATTAGACTTGATGTGGTACTGCAATGCAATAAACTCTATACTTGTTTCCGTTTTTGTGCGATCCATTCTCAAATTTCCATACAAAATATCATTTCGTTCAGTATCGACTTGAAACGATAATAATTTGTTTTTTGACGTTCTAGATGGTATGTATGCAATTTTATCTTCTTCTGGAAGATATGTCAACTGTTGATAGTATGTAAAAAACGAGTGGAACACACAAGTGTCCATCGCTCCTTGACAGATCCACGTGTAATCTAGATCACTGATAATGTACTGACTTGGATGTGATATTGAGCGCGCCATAGATATACTTATCAGTGACGTTCCATTTGTTACCAAATCAGTAGTTGTGTTTGATGCAATTGCATATCTTCTAAAGTTCTTTTCACTTGGTTGATAAAATAGTGCTCCATATGCGAATCGAAGTTTTGGACGTGGAGCACCGCGACTAACTTCGTAACTATCCAGTGTTATAAACGTGTTTGTGAGTGGATCGTAGCTTTCAAAGTATACAGTTGAATTTACTTGTTGGTACACTCTATTTGAGATGATGTAAAACTTTGAATCGTACGCGTAAATGCTGGGTTCTTCTCTGCTTCGCGCAATGGTAACAGATACATCAGTTTCTAAACAGGTGCACAATAGCGAGTACACTGTTTTATTTTTTTCCTTGAGCAGAGTAATAACATAGTTTGTCGCGTTGGCAGATACATGATAGATGTCCTCTAGCGTCTCAGTTGTACGATTCTGCAACACATAGAAAGGTTTGATAAGTTGTGCACCGTATACCCAATAGAAGGGTACATTCGCACTTTCGAATTGCGCGTAAATTATAACGCGCGAATTTTCTGTATCGATAAACTGAGTTTTGTACTGTAGTAGTGGTGTTGGTGTGGGTATGGCGTGCATTGACGCTTTTGAAAGTCGTATTGTGTCATTAGTTGTGGAACGATACCACATCGCGTAGTCTGTATAGCGCATGTTTTGCAGATCTAGAATCGGTTGTGTAGATATACGTGTGAGTGTATCGCAGGCGACACATGCCACTAGAGCCAGAAGAAGATGGCTGACGTGTGGCATTTTTTCCCGATTACAATTTTATGGTATTAGTTTGTACTAGCCCAGATGCTCCTCGCCTATCACAAACTCCTGATCACTGGCACAATATTTGAAACTCTTATGATGTATCAAACCAGTGCATGTCCAGAGTTGTAGCACTGAACATTACCTCCACACTTGCAAAAGCAGTAGCTTTTTTCTTTCGTGTTCTGCAACCTACACAACACGTTCATAAGGATGTGATGCGTGTGCTTGTGCTTTTCGGTATCGTCGTATCGCAACTACCACCATAAACACAACGAAAATGATAATCAAAAGTCCAAAAATCACGCCAACAACAATACCTGCCACGTTTGGGCCTGGATGCTCTTCTGGTTCCCGTGTAGGTACAACAGGTGTTTCCAGTTTCAAAATGTACAATGCACTTGTCCCATTAGCAACAATTGGGAGCATTACACTGTCATCACTCCGCAACACATAATCAATATCTATTGGGCAAGCACCTTCGACACTAGTACATAAGTTTGTAACAAGAGAGAGCATCTCTGTTTTCATATCAAACTTGAGCAAGCTAAGACCATAGGTAAACTGTGGTAATATGGTCTCTAATCCAATAAACAGAAGGTTATTAGATTTCTGGTGATATTTGAAATTATTGAACGATACAGCAGAGTCATTTCTTACTTGACGCATGCGTAGATTACTATACAACAAGTCAGATTGTCTTGTGTCGATTTGATACGACTGCAACTTGTAAGGATACAAACGAGGAACATATACGATCTTGTTTGAGTCAGGAATAAATGTAAAGATGAACGTGGCTATAGAATGCCTGTCACACTTGTTGATATCTCCTTGACAGATCAATGCATCATCTAGTCCGAGTATCATATATTGTTGTGGACTCTTGGGAGACGGTATCAAATCCACGCTCTGTAAATAAGAGTCGTTTGAGAATGTTGTGATGTTGGTACGAATGTCGTACTGTCTTGTAGTTGACTGGTGTTCATAGAGTAACTTGTCATAGGCCAAATATAGTTTGATAGGGATAAACTCATCCCATTCATCGATAACTTGAATCTTGTTCAGAGCGGGATCGTACCAGACGATGTTATGGAGGCCAATTTGCTCAAGACTTAGATAATAACCTCCATTGTATGGGATTACTTTTGGTATTCGTGTGCTAGAAACTGACAACGCAACAGTGGTGTTGGTTTGTAGATGTGTACAAAAGAGCTTGTAGTCAAAATCCTGTTGAAAGGCTGACAATACATAATCAGTATTATTTGACGTCACTGGCACTATTAGTTGCGTGTTGTAGCCTGTACTGTTTGTTGCAGGATAAAATATTTGGAGAAATTTTCTGCCGTCAGTCCAGTAAAATGGCGTGTCTGCTGGGCTAAGATAGGCGTACATTATTACTCGATCGTTTGTTGTCTGACGAAATATAGTATCAAACTGTAAAAACGAGTCCGGTATTGGTGTTTCGTAAGGCGATGTGAGTCTAATTAGGTGGTTTGAAGTCGAGCGATACCACACGTCTAAATCTCTGGTGTATAGGATTGGTAGAAACTGAAGAATTGGTGGAGATATGATTTTTGTTAGAGTATCACACGATATGAACGGTAATAATAGTAATAAAAGTAGTGTTTGTGGCATGATAGGTTGTATTTCTTGTAACATAAAATGGAAGACAGGCAAAGTGAAGTGGAACGTGACGAGACACAAAAAATTCTAGATGATACGCACAGACGAATTATGGATACAATGCGATTATCTGAAGAACTAAATATGGCACTAATGTTGCACGAATCAAGCGGTAGACTACAATTTCTACCGACATCAGACTTATTAGAACCCATTGGTGGCTATGGACCTTCAATATCTCTTTGTTGTTACAGAACGAAAAAAACACTACAAAATATTCTACTGTGCGAGAAACGAACGAACAGGATGGAATAAATTTAATAGTGTGTCAACATTTCGGGTGTAATTGCATGAGGTGTTCGCTTCGTTCCTAATTTCTTTTGTCTCATTTCTACTTTCTTTTGCTTTCTTAGCTTTCTCTTCAAGTTTTGGAGGTATTTGTACTCTGTAAGTTGTTTATCTTCCAGAGAAACAAGTTCCCATCCTTCTTGCGCATTTATGATTTCGAAATGGCGAACGATGAACGCAATACACACTCGTTTTAGAGCAGCGTCATCATACAGTTGAGCAATTTGTAGCACTGCTACTGCAGTATCTACAGACAAATGCCGAGCGACCATACTTCTCGAGCATGCAGTCAATTCTGGGAACCCAAACAATAAACTAGCAATAAACACTTCTATGCAATTCTCTGGTGTTGTAACTACTTGAGAAGTGTACATAAACCGTAGTACTGACAACATACCCTCAAGTGACAATTCTGAAAATTTGATTTTGCCTGATAAACTCTCCTCCATACCACTCTTGAAAGCGTCATCAATGTACTGCGATCTACATAGCATAATCTTATGACCAGGCATAGTATTTAGTAATTGGCCATCTACTGGTGATATCAACTGAATTTGACTATCAGCAAAGAGTAAATCTGGGTTAACAGTAATTCGACTAAAGTCTTCTTCCTCTGGTAGATCTTCGTCTTGCATGTCCATGATAGAACCTTCACAACAGTCGTATAGTGTTTGTAAATCAGCTTCTAAGCGATTCATAATTGTTTTGGTAGTGAATAGATTCAACTTTGGACTTGAACAGAGTTGTTTGAGTACTTTGTGATGTTCAGCGTCTAGTTCTTGACTTAGGTCGAGTAATTATTGTACTTTGACCAAATCAGTGATTTTTGGAAGCGATCCACAATACAAAAAGTGAACAAACGCTCGCACTATGTTTGTGTGATATTTGTCAAAGTTGATGTATGGTAGTTGTACATTTCCATCTTCTAGTGCATTATTCAGTGTATCGATCGTGAAATACTCGCAACGAGCAGAGAGAATGGATTTGTGAGCGAGTACGTACTCGTGATGAGTTGTATCTTCCTCGGAAGAAGTACGAAGTGCGATATCACATGCTAAACTACTAGTAAAGCGTGATGCCATGTAGTCTCCGAGTTTGTAGGTCGTACCATTGTCAGTTATACCTTCTAATACGGACATGTGATTGTTTGGTAGATCTTCTACTCCTGAAACTCCTCCTATGACGATCAAAGAGTCACTACCGGTAACCATAGCATGTTTCATGATAGGTGCTTGTTCTGTGCTATTTGATCGCAAAACCACTAACTGCCATTCGTTCTTCAAGGTGTCGTATCGATACAGTGTATTCTGCACTTGTTGCTCCGCGTTAATTCCACCGAATACAGTCAAGTACCGTTGAGCAGCATCAGAAACCATAGTATGACTAAACACTGCAGGAGGTACACCTGTATCGAGTTGGATTTGATCCCACATTTGACTCTTGATGTCATACCGATACAAATCATTCAATACGTAACCTGAAGAGTTGACTCCACCGAAAACATAATAGTTTTGGTTGATAACTGCAGCTGCATGGTCACATCTTGGACTTGGACCATACTTTGTTGGTAAAGTTGTTGCGTCTGTACTTACAGACGATCTAAACGCTGTAATAGTGTATTTTTGGAACGTGTTTGTGCATGTAGCTTCTCTCGTTCCTCCAAACACATAGTACCCATTTGTTACAGCAGTGAAAGAGTAGCGAGTAGCTTGATCCCAGGTTGGAGCGATAAAACTTCTCCATGAGCGTGGATACCGCTTCACGAGAGACATTTTGGAATTCTTTTTCAAATCTTCTTCATCACTATCTTCATTGGTTGTTACATGTTGTGTCGTTTGAACGTAGACTTCTTCGTCGCCCATGAGCGCGTTTTGATAAATGTAGAATCGTTGTCCTGCGAAAATATACAAATGTTTACCAACGATTGGTAACATGTGATGTCCGTGTAGTGCAGGTGATTCAGATTCGTCTACGAGTTCGTTTTGCCATGTTTGTGCATCAACGTCGTATGAGAACAAGTCTCTGCACGGAACACCTTTTCCACCTATAACGCCACCGTGTATGTATACTCTTCCATTAAATCCATCTGTTACTGCTGCTCCTATTCTGTCCAGTCTGTAGTTTTCGTTTTCTTCTTGTCGCCAGTTCATTCTGAAACATTCTGTAGTTCGTAGCGAAAACGAAACGGCAGTGGCAAGTTTTTGTTCCGATTGCGTAATTGTTTGTGGTACAGATGAACTCTTCTCGAGTAAATAAACTTCTTGTTGTTCTGGTAAAGTTTTCAAGGCGAATTTGTTTGGGTTCTCTGATTTTGGTCTGTATACCTTCTTTTGTTTGAAACTCTTTGGCTTTTTTAGTGTCAATGTTTTTGGTTTGTAGTTGTAGAACACCGTTGTCTCTTCATGTTCACCGTCTGAACTGATACAGTAATCTTCCTCATCTGAATAATCTTGTACTAGATAATCCAAGTAAGCAGACATGATGTTCTTGTTGTTTTCAAAATGCGTTCCCACATTACAATCATAGAGTCAACTATGACGAACAAGTGTCAACTGTCGCACTGCAAAAAAGTATTCTGATATGTCTATTGCAGCAACATCTTCTGATGTACACGAGGTTCGTCTTACGTTCGGTGTCTGACCTAGTCAGATTTTCAAACAATTTGACATTAATGGAGACAATTCGCTATCATTGAAAGAGTTTAGGGATTTTTTGGAGGCTATTAGCGTTCCTAAATCCCTGCTAAAGAAAAGACATGTCCAAGCTCTATTCGATTTGATTAACACTGACACGGAGGACGACATTGCTTTTGACGAGTTTTACGCATGGTGGCAATACATGGCAAAAACGAACTTTTACGATTTGGAGCAAAAGATGAGCGGAATCTCAGACCTACATTTCTTTTTTAAAAAGTATGACACGGACGGATCAGGAAAATTAGAAAGAAATGAATTCATGAGAATGTACAACGAGCTTGGTTTGCATGCTGTACCCGTCGAACAGTACTTTAAAATTCTAGATGCAAATGGTGACAACGGAATTTCATTGCAGGAGATAGCAGCGATCATGGGCTATACAGAGTTGGCTGAATAAAAATTCGAAACTCGACCATTTATGCAAATTGGTTTAGGTTATACTTTTCGTAGTAGTGTCCTTTTAACGTGTCGTTTTGGATAAAGTTGTCGAAAAGACATTTAAGCTTTGTTCCGAGTGTAGCATCATAATCGTATTCTTCTTTCGTAACATCAACTTTCGACAATTGCGCGTGGTGAACAAATCTTTGAAGGAGCTATACCCAATTAAGAATTTCACTCGCATCACTACTTTGTTAGTTACAAATAGGTTCATACCTGGTACCATGGTGTAGTCTAAACTCCAGTGTTACATGCGAAATCTTAAAACCCATCGTTACTTTTGAAGAGTCACTACCGATAGCGCGCTTCCAATCTCTCATGTCACTAGCGCTGTATAACTCATCGATTGCTTCACAAAACTCAGTCTTACAAGTTATTTGTCTCCTTTTGGCTAACGGTTCGCATGCTGAGTTGGTACGTCTGTCATGCTTCACAAGTTCAAGGAATGAGTCCTAGAAGTACAAAAAGTTGGCTGTAAGGTTCTTAAACTCTAATGACTGTGTATCTCCTTCTTTGTATGGCACGTGTGATAGCACAGACTCTTCAACGGATCCTTCTTCTTTTGGTCGGTGAATAATGTCTTCTACACCGAGATGTACATGGAGTCCGCATTCATTAGTGACCGTGAGAGCAAGATCTGCAACGCTGCTCAAGCTCCTCTGTTTATGGTTAATATCAATTTTGTAAAAGCTTGAACCACAAAAGGAATACGTAAGGTTAATATACGTCAAGAGCTTCTAGTGCAATAGCAAAAACTACAATGTTACACACTGGTTTACAATGTGTTATCTGTACAGCGTTGGTCACATTCCAAGTTTACTATGGAATACACAGATCTGTATTTCACAGGGTTTGTTTTGAAAGTTCCTGTCATTGTTGCACCTAAACCAAGTTTTAAGGAGGCAATACAGCAAAACTACACAAACGCCCTTTTAAAGTGGAACGCTCCTGAAAGCTACAAAATATATGCTGCAATCAGCGGAAAAGCGTACAGATATGTTGACTGTATGCTCTTTAGTCAGAGACGCCTGTTTAATGATACATACATATTTAAAAGCATTTGCAGGGTAGGATATGTTCAAATTATACCTCATTTTTTGCACTCTACCAATAATCTCACTAAGATGTTGGAAGCTGGGCTTCATGGCGCATGTGGTGGTGGAAATCTCGCCTTGGTACAGCAACTAGAAAGCTTAGGAGCAGAATACGATCCGAATATTTTACTCATACACAGCCATCACTTCGATCTATTTCTGTACTTCGCTCAACAGTGCAATGTTGATTTTCGGAAGAGTGAATATTACATGTGGGCATGCAGATCAGGAGACGAACGCTTCATTAGTTATTGCATTAATAACGGCTGTTCCAACTGGAGGGCGGGAATGAGTGGCGCTATATTTGGAGGACACCTCGCTATCGCAAAGAAGATCCTCAAGGATAATTCTATAACTCTTTCTGCTACTGATTTGGATGAATATTTGTACGATGCATCTCGTACCAATCGTTACAACATTGCACTGTGGCTTTTAGAGTCAGACTTCGAAGTAAAGCACTCAAAAACGTTACGTTGTGTATGTAAATTTTGTTGGATGAATATAGTTGATACGCTTGTCGCTAGGGGATGCACAAAAGAGCAACTGTATCATGGATTTTTAGGTGCCTGTGAAAGCGGAAACAAGAGTCTTATAGAATATCTCGCGGATTTGTTGTGAAGTGTTTGTGAGGATATACCATGGAATTGGGGAATGTATCATATTTGTCAACACGCACATATTGATTTGATCGATTATGTACTATCAAAAAAAATTGATAGTCCGTATACACCAATGAGAGCAGCCTTGTCTGCAGCAAAAGAAAATATGTATCATGATTTAGTAGACTTGCTGGTGTCTAGAGGCGCTGTTTTAACAAAAGAGTATATAACAGAGACTAGAAATTATGGACACCATTGGATGGCTGAATATTTAGAAAAAAAGTATCAAATTAAATAAATGTATTTAAACTTTGTCTATTTCCGTTTCCGCTTCTTTAGGACAGACAATAGCCCATTCGTTATCTTTAAAAACCAGATTGTATTCAATGTGACAATGTTTAGAATCTGAGCGATGAAATATACAATTTGGAACCACGAAGTTTGCAACAGCATTCCCATTCTCTCGTACATTAGATAAACTAAAAACGCAGAAATAGTCATTCGAAATAGGAACCACGTGAGCCACAAACAAACACCGTTAACAACGTACAAGTGACTCTGACGCATCCCGCACTTGTCAAAGAACCACCGTTGGTTCACAAAAGGACCTGTTGCTTCCATCAAACTGCATATGACGCCTAAGAACGCTAACTGTTGGTATGAAGTGACAATAAATTGACCACTTAAAATAAATATGTGATGAATGACGATATCAGTTGGTCCAAGTGCGGGGTACAAAAGTATTGCGATTGAGTCCACAATAAAATAACCAGATGAAAAGCCCTTAACGTTAGAGCCTCTTTAACAACATACTGTGAGTATTACTGTTCTTTGGTCTGAGTGTAGGATGTTCAAGTCGTTAACGTATTCGTTGGTTGAAAAGAAAACATATGCACCCGCAAAAGTCATGATTATTGCGTGTATGTTACTGACAATGCGTGATATAAATTCTCTCTGTTCCACAAAACTGAGTTGCGAATAACTTTTAACTAAGAGTCTCGAAACAAAGTCCGATGCGGCTTGTATTATCCAAAAAAACGCGAAAGAACACGCTGTTGTGATAATATATGACATCGGTAGCGGTCCCCAGTGCGACACCTCTGAACTGAACACGGTGTTCATTGTTTGGGTCTTTACAAATCTTGGAAGAAACCGTCTTTTCTGTTGTAGAATAATCTAAACTAAAGTTTAAACAAGTTTCATTGTACTCTGATTGCTCACTAGCAACTAGAGTCTATTTTATTTACACGTTGACATACCATTCTAGTACATCAATAAAATTTGGTTTTTCGATAAGCTGCGCTGCAACTTGAAACCCACTCGCATTTCTCTTTCTTTCATTAGCTGGGTAATTTGATCTTTAATAAGAGTATTTTCATAAACCAACTGGGCGTTCCTTGCATTCATACACTCGAGCTGCACCTGTTGATGCACTATCTGACGCTTTAGTGCTGAGCATATAAGCTCCTTTGTACAGGGTGTTGTCATTGTTTTCTGGTGTATTGTTGATGCATGTCACCGAGTGATATGCGTAGAATTTAAAAACACGCCAAACTATCTTAGCTCACTTTAGTATGGAGCTACTTCCCATCAAGCAAGAAAATGGGATGGAGTAATAGCTAACAGTTTTTATCATCCGAATTTAGCCGCCACACCAGCTACTTGTAGCTATTTCCGCGTACATTTGTCGGACCGAACTACTAGAGCTCCTGAAGTTCATTTAAAATGCATGCATTATTTTAATTCTTTTTCTTTCTATTGTATCAGCTAGCTCACAACTTCCACAACAATCAACCGTAAACCTTTTCGCTCTATCAATTTCTGCTTTCAGATGCTCGTTACAATTCAAAAACGGTTTTTTCAATCAATTTTCATAAACAATGCCACACACGATTATACTAGACGGTGATAACTTGGACTGCGAAACTCTTTACACAATCGGTTATAACCCATCCGTAGTAATCGAGTTGGCAGAAGAGAGTAAAGAACGTATCAAACACTCTCGACAAATCGTACAAGATATTGTTGATAAAGATGCCATAAAATACGGAATCAACACAGGCTTTGGAAACTTTGCAACTGTTAAAATCGGCAAAGAAGACCTCGCCGACTTGCAAAGAAATTTAATTCGTTCTCATGCTGCGGGAGTTGGTCGTCCTCTAACGAACGACCGTGCTCGTATGTTACTGGCACTACGCATCAACGTGCTTGCGAAAGGTTTTAGTGGCATCTCGCTATCGATTGTGGAATCACTCGTAGCTGCACTCAACAAGAATTGTATTTCTTACATTCCTGAAAAGGGAACCGTTGGCGCAAGTGGAGATTTGGCTCCTCTTGCACACATGGCGCTTGGAATGATGGGAGAAGGTAAAATGTACAATCCAACTACAGAAAAGTACGAAGAAGCTGCTCTAGTACTACGCGAACATGGTCTAACACCAATCGACTTGGGAGCAAAAGAAGGTTTAGCAATGATAAACGGAACACAATTTATTACATCATTGGGAGCGGAAGCAACTTGGCGTGCAAAGAACTTGGCAAGACAAGGAGATGTCGTAGCAGCCATGACTTTGGAAACTTTGATGGGAAGCAACAAGGCGTTCGACGCAAGAATTCATCGGGCAAGAAATCACACAGGTCAACAAAAAGTCGCGTTCCGCATGCGTTCATTGTTATTCGACCACTACGATCCAGAAACCAAGCAACACGGTCAGCAATCAGAAATAGCCGATTCACACAAAGGATGCCACCGCGTACAAGATGCATACACATTGCGTTGTATTCCACAAGTTCATGGAATCGTTCAAGACAGTGTTGCATTTTCACAAAACATCATTGAAAATGAACTCAATAGTGGAACTGATAATCCAATGGTATTTAGTGACACTACAAGTAGCGGAATCGTTGGTTTTGAAGAACATATTGTTTCTGGTGGAAACTTCCATGGTGAGTATCCTGCAAAAGCGTTAGACTATTTGGCCATTGGCATACATGAACTTGCAAATATGTCAGAACGTAGAATTGCGCGTTTGACTGATACTAATTTGAGTGGACTACCTGCGTTTTTGGTACGTGATGGAGGGCTAAACAGTGGATTCATGATTGCTCACTGTACTGCCTCTTCACTTGTTTCTGAAAACAAAGTGTTGGTCCATCCAGCCAGTAGTGATACACTCTCCACTTCTGCATCCAAAGAAGATCATGTTTCTATGGGTGGAATGTCTGCAACAAAATCATTGACTGTTGTTGAGAATGTAGAACATGTTATTGCTATTGAATTACTATGTGCTTGCCAAGCACTTGACTTTATACGTCCATTGAAGACTACTCGTGCTTTGGAAGCAGTTCACG
>JAESGV010000082.1_pt1 | contig 25244 bp, 27 predicted proteins | sample 9269781 | NCBI WGS metagenome assembly JAESGV01 (sample SAMN15741586, study PRJNA653496) | algae metagenome | isolation source: Tildeniella torsiva UHER 1998/13D and co-occurring heterotrophs from... | place: Slovakia: Slovak Paradise National Park, Hrabusice, Kosice Region | collected 2000-01-01
AGTTTTCTGTTGCCTTCAGGAAGGTGAAGGAAAATGCAGAAGAATTCCATATCCACGCCGTTTGGGCGGGGAGCGATAAAACTCGCCCATGTGAGCCGTCAGATCGAGACAGCGAATGCCAGGCAAGGCCGGACAGCCGACAAGTGGAAGCTGTTTCGCGATGTATGCGAAGCACGACTTCTCATCGGGATTCCGGACCGGGCTCTGACGGTGCTCGATGCCCTGCTGAGCTTCTATCCTCAGACGGAATTGTCGGAAGAGGCCGGGCTGATCGTGTTTCCCTCCAATGCACAATTGAGCCTTCGGGCCCATGGCATGGCTGATGCGACGCTGAGGCGCCATATCGGTCTGCTGATCGAGGTTGGCCTGATTGCCCGCAAGGACAGTCCCAATGGCAAGCGATACGCCCATAAGGCGCGTGATGGCAGCGTCGAGGACGCATTCGGCTTCAGTCTCGAGCCGCTCCTAGCGCGCCGAGAAGAGCTTGCACTGCTCGCCCAGAAGGTCGTTGCAGATCGCCGGCGGTTTCTTTTGGCCAAGGAGGCCCTGACGATTTGCAGGAGAGATATTCGTAAGCTGATCTCGGCAGCGATCGAAGAGGGCGCCGAAGGCGATTGGCAGGCATTGGAGGATCGTTATCTGGCGATTATTGCACGCCTTCCTCGCACACTGACGGTTCAGCTCGTCGAAGCGTGCCTGGCTGAATTGAACCTGCTGCGCTCGGACGTGTCCAACCTGCTGGAGAAAGTACTTATTTCTAAAAATATGAGCGGCAATGCCGCCGAAAATGAGCGTCATATACAGAATTCAAATACCGAATCTATCCATGAACTTGAACCTAGCTCTGGAAAAGAGCAGGGGGAAAGCCCGAGGATGGAGCCGAACGCTGGGCGGGAGCCGATGAAGGCGTTCCCCTTGGGGCTGGTGCTGAAGGCCTGCCCGCAGATTGTCGATTACGGTCCGGGCGGGGCGATAAACCAGTGGCGCGACCTGATGCAGGCCGCTGTTGTCGTGCGGTCGATGATGGGCATCAGCCCCTCCGCCTATCAGGAGGCCTGTGAGGCGATGGGACCGGAAAACGCCGCGGTCGCGGTTGCCGCAATCCTCGAGAGGGCAGGGCATATCAACTCGGCGGGCGGATACCTGCGTGATCTGACACGGCGAGCGACCCGAGGCGAGTTTTCTCTCGGCCCGATGATCATGGCGTTGATGCGGGCGAATGGCGAGGCGAGGCTGGCTGCGGGATGAGGTCTCAATGATCGGAGAGGCGTCAAGGATCTGGCAAGAGCGCAAAGTCGCCAGGCAATCGGGCGTCTTCAGGCTTGGAAACGGCGGGCAGCGGCGCGGGAAAGTAAGAATTTAGGACAGCGCGGACCTGCCATGCGTTGTCAGCCGTACAGATTGATGTTTTATCGGTTGAAATCATGATGTTACGGGTGTTGGCGAACGGCAGATTAGAGGCCGCTTGAAAACGAGGCTGCTGCCGTCGGCAAGGGCCGAGTTTGATATCGTTTCCCGGCGATCAAGCCGACAGAACGTCGTGTGGCATGAGGATAGGTAGTCAGTTTGAAGTTTCTGCCGGACGAAGGAGGCTCCTGGCGGCAATCAAAAGATGCCGGTGGCTCAGCTTGGCCGCACGCGTTGTCAGCCGTACAGATTGATGTTTTCGCATTTTAATCCATAGCCTTAGGTGGCAGGGCGAACGCAGACCCATCTGGACATACGGGACGGGTCTCTAAGTGCAGGGGTTGCACGATGTGCGGGCTCTGTCCTGGGGAAAGACGTGACGGGATACCTCGCAATCAAGGGAATGGTTTCAGCGAGGCGGGGGATTTGTGTGCTTGAGGTCCAGCTTGCCGTGGAGCCGTTTGGCTCTCATCATGGCATCAAGTTCGGGTGCCGATGGCCCGTATTTGGAAAATAGCCTTGCCGCCTCAACCTCGCTCAGCTGGTACGATTCTCTGAATTGCTCAAGTGTGTATGAATTCGTCGATTGCGATCGATATTTGACTGGAATGGTCATCAGGTCTCCGGGCGTTGATCGAAGGTGAGGCCGGATAACGTAGGAACTCGACTGCCTGTTCGTTGGCCACGAGAAGAAACCGGAAAAATCCTCGTGTTTTCCCGATGAACATGTCCGGTTGACACGGACACACCTCCATCTGTGAACGTCCGGTGCGGGCTCAAGTTCCCTTATGAAAGCGGCGGACCGCCACACATTCAGTGTGGCCCCCTCCTCTTGGGAAGGTCAGGACATCGCAAACAGTGAACGTAGTTTACAGCGGGTACCACTGATTCATGGCCCGTACTACACTGCGATTGTCGATCTTTGAAGTCTCACGACACATGTTCAAGGCTTCCAGGGGCCGGGCGGCGAGCTTTGCGACTTCATCATTTTCGCGGGAGCTGCTCTCGGTATGACACCGAGGAATGGAAAGAGAGCAGGTCGGGGCTTAGAAGCGTGACACCCCATGCAACGGCGTGAAACGTCCCATTAGGTTCCAGACGTTCATCGGGTAGCGGTTCATAGCTGTGAAATTCATCCAAATGATACAGTGAATTGCGTCGGACTGAGACTGTGTCAGCAGGCAAACAAGTGCTACCGAGATTGCTGAACTTAGCGCCAAGTCGGGCATCGTCAGGCAATCCGTTGAAAAGGGACGGGGGAGGCAACATCTGCCCAGTCGACAAGAAGCGGGATAGACTTGGCGCCATGGAGGGAATGTGTTGCGGAGATTAAGTCCGTGGTGTCATGTTACCATGCGATAGGGCGTGGAGGAGTGAGGCCGGCTGATGGGTGGAACCTATTTCGATGATGAACAGGAGATCGGTCCTCAGGGACTGACCCTGTTACGCAAGGTGCTTGCGGATCTGTTTAGAGATCAGGCGATAGATGCGGATGCGGCTGAAGAACTTTCGCTGGCAAAGGAATTAGTGGCTCTCTTCAAGTCTGGCTTTCGGAGCGAGGAAGAACTCAAAGCGATGGTCCAGAGCAGCGGCATCCTTAATCATCAGAATTCTTAGCGAAGCTCCTGCTTTTCGTGAGAGGCGCACCGTGTGTGGCGATGCAAGCGCCGACAGCACTATTGAAAACAAAGGTCTTGACGCGCTTGTAAGAGTGCCTAATTCCCGCGCATGATCCACGACGTTGCCAAGAAGCTGAATACAGTATTGACACCTGAAGATCTGGCACTGCTACAGAACGCCTTTGCACGCGTATGTGAACTGCGCGGCGATTCACATAACTCTGCCCCCGCGCAAGAGAGCGCCAAGGTTCTAATAAGTCTCTATCAGAGCGGCATCCGGAACAGGTACCAGCTTGTAGCAATGCTGACGGGGCAAAGATTTCCCTAAGATCGTGACCGACCCGTCGGTTGACTACCTGAGCTTCCCGCAAAATTGGAAATCGCTGGTGGGAGGAATTTCGTGGCTGGTATTCTGACAGTCTGTCTTGACGACAAACTGAGGGGAAATGCGCGGCGGTAGCCCTTGGGTATATCCACCGCGCATGAGCGTCTCGATACGAGCGTCAGGTCACCGAGAGGCTTTCAGCCTGGACTTGCCGATCTTGCGGTCCTGGCCCACTTCGTAGCGCAACTTTACACCGTCCTTCAAAGCATTGCTAAAACTGACCGCGGAGATGCGCACAAAGACCTGATCTCCGTCATCTGGGGTGATGAAGCCGAATCCCTTGTCTACGGCGAACGGTCTGCGTTCCCATCTGATGGATCCAGGACACATGGCTTGCGACGATTTTAACAGAAGCTACGGCGCGCTCTTCGGCACGGTTGATCGTTGAGAGGTAGGATTGTGCGGCCCAAGTGCCGAGTATCGACAAGAGCGCGATGAGAGCCGCGGCTGTGGCAACTGCTGCCACCTTGGAAATTGATCGGCTTGATCCGATTATCGTCACCCGCCCATCTCCCATGCGTTGATGTCCGGTGCTGAATTGTGAACACAGCTAAAGAGACGGAACACAAAGTTCAATGGAAGTCGGAACAGCTCAGTCAGAGAGCTAGACCGGCGTGTTGTCAATCCAGTTGTAGGCCGCCTGGACCAGGTCGAGGTCGGACGCGTAGCTGACCGCAGCAGTTGCGACGACCATCTGGGCCACAGCATCTGCCACGTCGCGACCTTTGCGATCATCGGCCTCGAGGGTGATTTTCTTCAGCTCCTCTGCATCTCCGCCAGCGGCATAGAACAGGTCGATCGCTGCCGTTATAAGCTTCTCACGCTTGTCCGGAGTGAGGTCCACCTGCCGCAAAAGGTCCAGCGCTGCCAATCGTTCAACGATGCGGTTTTGCAGTTCACTCATCTGATGCTCCGTTACTCCATTCGGTTAGTCCATCAACCGAGCGGCGCGGCCGCTGCGACGCTGTGCATTGTTGTAGTAATGCGATGCCTGCTGAACGGATCGATGCCGTGATTGCTCCATCGCTTCGGGAAGAGGAATGCCACGATTTGCTGCCTCTGTCAGGTAGCCGGATCGCAGTCCGTGGGCTGAATACTCCGCAGGATCGAGCCCTGCCAAACCGGCTCGATGTTTGACAATGTCATTGATCGCCTTCGGATCTAGAGGGCGGCGCGAAACATTCCCCCAGCGATCAATCGCCCTGAAGACACTGCCCCTGTCGATTTTTGCAGCCGCAAGCCATGCGTTAAGCGCATCGACCGGTCGACCGCTGAGGTAGACCACTTCATCGTTGTCGGCGCCGCTGGATTTGGTGCGACCGAGATGAATGGAAAGAGAGAGCAGGGGAGGGGCCCCGTCAATCTGGATCGGCTCTTCCGGCTGCAGCTGTTCGATCCTGAGGCCCGCGATTTCACTGCGGCGACGGCCCCCCGATGCAAAGGCAACCATCAGGATCGCACTGTCTCTGACATCAGGCAGGCTTCCCGTCTTGCAGGTTGCGAGCAGTCTGGACAGAATATCCCCTGTGACGGCCTTAGCGCTTTTTCGCTTCCTTGGCCGCGGAGTCGCACGCACGGCCAGTCGGATTGCGGACTTGAGCGCAGGGGAACCGAAAAAGCCATCCAGTTCGCGCCATTTCGTCAGCGTTGACCAGGTGGCAAGGCGCCGGCGCACGGTGTCAGGCGCATGTGGTCCGGGTGATCGAAGCAATCCTTGAATGCGCAGCTTATGCTCGACGTCCGCTGGCATGCCGTGCTCCGGATCCGTCAGACGCTTCTCAGCGTCCCAGAGATGGTGCGCGACAAACTTGAGAAGCAGTGCTTCAGGCCCGGGCCAGGGGAGCGATCGGCCGGTGGCAGCCAGCGACCAAGCCTGTAGATATGCAAGATCAGACGCCAGGGCTCGGAGGGTGTTTTCGCCCATGCCCTGGTTGACCAGATGGCGCAGCGTCTCGACATCTTGGTCGGTGAGCAGCTCGGCAAGCTCGTCGCGTCTCTCGATCGGCAGGACAGCGGCGATCGTGTCCAGTTGATCGAGACGATGGCTGAGGGTCGTTTGACTTGTACCAATCATGTTGTGGATGAGGCCGGATGCAGCTCCAGATCCGTCTGGCTGAAATCACGACCCTTGAAGAGCAGAGGCGCCTTGGCGACGGCAGATACAGCGTAGGAAAAGCAGTCTCCCATGTTGAGGCTCGCCGGGTGGTGTCCCTTGCCAAAGCGCTCGAACGCCTTCTCCGCCGCGAGATAGTGCCGCTCGCCAAAGGCGACTGCGGTCACATTGGGCAAATCAGCAAGCTGTTTGACGATGTCGCCGGCATTCGAAAATTTCCGGCCGGCAAGCACCATGCGCGCCTCAACGAGGGTCGGCCAGCCAATGAGGATCTCTTCGCGAGACACAAGCGAATGGAAGAGGATTGCTTCTGGCTCATTGAGAGAAGTCGCAACGATCACCGAGGTGTCGATGACGATCATATCGGCAGGCCATTTTCGTCGTAAAAGTCGTCATGGGCGGAAGTGGTGCCGGGCGCAACGGCGCGTCGGCCTTCAGCCATCAAATCCCACAGGGCATCAGCCGGTGTCTTCGCTGACTTTTCTCGCAGTTCCTGCTCGTATCGCTCTAGCGCGAGCTCGACCAACCGGTTGATTGGTTGGCCGGTTCGGCGAGCAAGGGAGTGGGCCAAATCGCGCGCTTTGCTGCTGCGTATGGAGAGTTGAGGTTCGGACATGGCTTTTCCCCGACTGTTTTGATGCGCACAATATAGGTCTTGTGCCTCAAGATGGCAACGATAGGCGTCGAGATGGCTCACGTCCGATAAGGGTTACTTATCGGCGGTGAGCCACCGCGGGCGCATTTATCAGGGGTATGGAACCGTATTGCCGCTATAGCTTTCGCTTAACGAATCATTTACCATAAATTCAATGTCTTACGATCTCGCCAGATTGCCCATCCAGAGCCTGCTGCGGCCGATCTCCGAGGCCGCGGTCGCGCTTGCCCGGCTCGACGAGCGGATCGCCCGCTCTCCCGTCGGTGAGGGCTTTCTCGAGCGCTCGCATTTCCTCGACGCGCACGCCTCGCTCTGGGTCGATGGCGAACTCGTCCATCTCGAGGACCTCTTCCTGCATGATGCCCTTCGCGACATCCGCGCACCCACCCACGAGCTCACCATCGCCCGCGACATCCTGAAAACCCGACGCCGCATCGCCGCCCATCCCCCCGCCTGGGCGCTCTCGAGCCCTGGCCTCGCCTCCCTCCGTGGGCAGGCGTGGCCTGCAGCATCATCTGGTGAAGACGGGGAGGGGGTGCCGGATCAGAATGTTGAGGTGAGCGACACCAGGGTTGGGGTAGGGGAGGCCGAAGATCCTGATACCGACGGTCTGAGTGATGCGTTTGCCGCGATCGATGCGGTGCTCGCCCGGTCGGAGGCCGCGATCGAAGAGGCGAAAAAGCCGGCGCGCACCAATAACGCTCCGGAAAAGGATCCATTCGTCTACGATCTCGACTGGGATGAGGACGAGCGACTGGCGGAGTGGCAAGCCGTCCTTGGCCGGGCCCAGGATTTGCCGCCGGTCTGTCAAGCGATCGTGGCACTCGACGCCTGGAACGAGATCGCCGTGCTCCAGCACGCACCCTGGCTCGGGCGCCTGCTCGCTGCATCGATCCTGCGCCAGGGCGGCGTTACCACCGGCGGACATCTCGCAGCGATCAATCTTGGCCTTAAGGCCATTCCAGTCGACCGGCGCCGGCATCGTGATCGCGAGACGCGGTTACTGGCGATATCAAGGGCGCTGACGATTGCTGCCGAGACGGGGATGAAGGAGCATGACCGGCTGGTGCTGGCGCGGCAGATGATGATGCGAAAGCTTGAGGGCCGCCGGACCTCATCCCGCTTGCCCGAGCTGGTCGAGCTTGTCATGGCGCGGCCGCTGATCTCCGCCGGCATGGTGGCGAAGACGCTTGAGGTGACGCCTCAAGGCGCACGGCGGATCGTGCAGGAGCTTGGGTTGAGGGAGATGACCGGGAGGGGGAGGTTTCGAGCGTGGGGAATAATCTAAGTGATAAAATGACAGCTGTGGTCGCGCCCAAGGACGTTAGAAGAGCTACGACCCTTTGGTGATGGGACGAGGCCTATAACTCGCTCTGGGATTATGGCTTTGCCATTTCCCAACAACGGGTCATTGATGCCCAATAATCATAGTGTCAGCCGAGGCTGGTCGAGCAATGCGTTCCCGAGGTCGTGGCAAACGCGCGTGAACATTGCGCACGATGGCCAAAGAGGTTATATGTAGGTACGTTCCTACATTGGAGGTCTAGATGGCCACTATCAGCCTGACTAGCCGCGAATTGAACCATGATATAGGCCGAGCAAAAAAAGCTGCGGAAGCAGGACCTGTCGTCATCACTGATCGAGGTAGACCTTCGCACGTGCTGATGACGTATGTTGAGTTCGAGCGTCTTACAGGTAAGCGTCGCAATCTCGTGGATGCACTTTCAATGCCTGGATTGTCGGATATCGAATTTGATCCGCCTCGGTCTGTCATTGCAACTCGAGAAGTTGATCTGTCTTGAAGTATCTGCTCGATACGAACGTTGTCTCTGAGCTTCGCAAGGTTGGCGACGGTAAAGCGGATCTGACCGTGACGGCTTGGTTAAGTGCGCAGGATTCTCGTGATCTCTACATATCCGCTATAACGATCCTGGAGCTTGAGCGAGGGATACTCAGCATCAAACGGCGTGACCCTGCGCAGGGCGCTCGCTTACGAACCTGGATGGATAGCCGGGTTCGTCCGGAATCTGCTCAGCGCATCATTGCTATCGATGAAGCAATCGCGACACGATGTGCTCACTTGCATATTCCAGATCGCCGAAATGAAGCTGATGCGCTCATCGCGGCTACAGCGGCCGTGCACGGGCTGGTGGTTGTAACACGCAATATCAGAGACTTCGAGGGAACCGGCGTTGTCCTTGTGGACCCATGGCGCGCCTGACGCAAGGCATGCAGCGCAGCGCGTTCAAGCCTGTTGTGACAAAGAGATCGGCGGTTCAGCTCCTATCAAGAGCGGAGACTAAGGCAGCTTTGCGCCGTCAATTCGGTCGTTCGAAGCGCAATTCGCAGGTGTAAGAGCTGCCAGTCGGCTTCAGGTCGAAACAGCAAGAACGAAGTCATCAGTGGCTGCTCGTGCGCCTTGCCGGCTCTAGGTTGTGATCGTCTCCGTGGCTCGCTGAAGCGGCATCACTCGTGCCATCCCCAATAATCTCGTTGATCTCGCCGAGATACGCCGAGGGAGAGAGCTCGAGGCGAACATCCGCGAGCTCGACACATTTCAGCGCGTTCCCCATCGTATGAACGAACGGCGTTCCGCGGGTGGCTGTTTCCTGTGCGGCCTCGTAGAGAAGATGATGTGCCTTGTGGCGTCCGATCATTGGGGATAGCTGCATCATGGCCGCTTCAGACATGATCAGCCCTTGCGTGAGCTCAAGATTGCGGGCCATGGCCGCCTCTTTCACCTGGAGGCCGCCGAGTACGCGTTCCGCAGCTTCCGCGATAGATGCAGCGAGGATCGCCATCTCGCTGACGACAATGTCGGACACGTTCGTGGCGGATGAATCGCCTTCGTCCATGCGCACCATGCTCGACAGGATCAGCGGCATGCGCGCCTCGAGAAGCCGGCAGAGGCTGACGAGAACGAGGGCTGCGGAGGGGTTTCGCTTCTGGGCCATGGTCGAACTCCCAACCTTGCCCATGTGGAAGGCTTCCTCCACTTCGCCGATTTCCGTCCTCTGCATGAAGACGATGTCGCCGGCGATCTTCTGTAGCGTGCCGGCCAGAACGGCAAACCCGGAAATGTAGTCGGCCACCCGGTCGAAGGACGAGCGTATGGGTAGCCGTGCCGGCGCAAGGCCGAGGAGTCGGGCGGCACGTTCCTCCACGGCCCGGCCCTTGCCGCCCATGGCGGCGAATGTGCCGATGGCGCCGCCGAAATAAGTGAGGAACGCGCCATCCGCCCGCGCCACGAGGCGCTCCCGGCCGCGCCGCAGTTCCGCATGCCAGGCGGCCGCTTTGAAGCCGAATGTCATCGGCAGGGCGTGCTGACCATGGGTACGGCCGGCTTGAAGCGTTGCCTTGTGCTGATGGGCAAGCCGGCCGACATGGTCCTCGCACCGTTGCAGAACGCCGGTCAGATGCGCATGAGTCTGCTTCAACTGCAGCGCGATGGCCGTGTCGAAGATGTTCTGCGTGGTGGCGCCCCAATGAATGAAACCGGCAGCCGGTTCGCCGCAGCGTTCTTCCAACTGCTTTAGCACAGGCACGAAGGGGTGCTGCGCAAAGGCGATCTCGCGGCTCAGTCGTTCGTGGTCGAAACCTTCGGCCCGGCAGCAGGCAGCGATACGGTCTGCGGCGTCCTGCGGGATCATCTGGAGCTCGGCCTGAGCGCGCGCCAGCGCCGCCTCCACATCCAGCCATGCCTGCAGCGTTGCATCGTCGGACCAGATAGCGATCGCAGTTGGGCTGAACCAATGCCGGGTGATGAAAGACGTGAACATGCCGACACTCATGCGGGACCTCAACGGAATGGCTGTGCGTAACGATGGTGGCGCCCGACACAGGTCAGGCGCCACGGGAAGCCTGTTTCATTCGGCTACGATCTTGGCGCTCTCAATGACACCCTTGTAGACAGTGCCCTGCTGGACCACAAAATCCTTGAACGCGGATGCGGAGAGGGGAGCCGCGAGGAAACCCACTTCGGCGTAGCGCTTCTGCACATCGGGCGTCGCGAGGGCATCGCTGATCGCCTTGTCGACGGCGGCGATGAAATCGGCCTGCGCGCCTGCCTTGGCGAAGATCCCCTGCCACAGCGGCAAGGCCAGTCCGTCCATGCCGGGGATCTCGGCCAGCGTCGGCACCTCAGGCGCCTGCGGCGCGCGCTCGTTTCCGGAAACGGCGAGAATGCGGATCTTGTTTTCCTTCGCCAGCGGCAATGCCGTCGAAAGCGTCAGCACGGCAGAATTCAGCACGCCCGCCAAAAGGTCGTTGGTCACCTGTGCTCCGCCGCGATAGGGGGCATGCAGCAGCTTGACGCCTACACGCTGCGAGATGATCTCGCCTAGGAGATGCTGGGCAGAGCCGATGCCCGGCGAGCCGTAGCTGATGCTTTCCGGGGCGGCCTTCGCGGCGGCCAGAAGCGCGGCCATGTCCTGGTATTCGGACTGCGCCGGAACCACCACCGCCATGGACGTGGTCGTCGTACGACCAACGGCAATCGTGTCCGTCGCCCAGTTAACGCCCACCTTTGCATTGGTCATCGGCACGGCAACCGTGTCGAAGCCGCCATAGTAAAGGGTGTTTCCGTCGGATGCACCATTGACCAGCTTCTGTAGGGCAATCATGCCGCTCGCACCCGTCGCATTTTCGACGATGACCGTGCGGCCTATGCGGCTGGAGATCTCTGGCGCGATGATGCGGGCGGCCAGGTCGGCGCTGCCGCCGGCCGAATACCCGACCAACAATGTCAGCGGCGCACCGGATTGCGCCAGAGCGATGGGCGCGGCAACCGGAGCCGCGACCCCGAGTGCAAGGGCCAGGCCCGCAAGTGCATTTCCGATCTTGTGAAACATGTGAAATCCTCCTCCGAGTGATACATATTGTATTTGTGCAGCCTAGTGTCAGCTTCAGGTATTTGTTAGATTTAACACGCAAATCAGGCAATGGTATTTCGATGCTCGCACCGAAATATATTCTTGATGATACAATTTGTATTGTGATAGGAGGCCGACATGGAGAAGATTGGGAAGCTGCAGGACTATCTGAAGTCGCTGGCTACAACGGCGCAGCAGGGAGACCGGCTGCCAACGGTTCGCAGCCTCATGCGCGATTTCAAGATGTCGCAACCGGGGGTGCAGCGTGCGCTCCAGGCGATGAAGGAAGAAGGGCTCGTCGACGCACAAGTCGGGCGCGGCACCTTTTTCGTTGGCGGAAGTGTCGGGCAGGGGGCGGCGAACATACGCAGCCTGCCGCAGAAGGGCCGAAGCGTGATCCTGCTGCGCCGACCGAGCGCCACGCAACGGGCGCGCCTGGTCATGGATCGGCTGCAGGCCATGGTCGCGGACGGCGGCGATATGACCTTGGAGGTCGGCTATTCCGATGCCGATCATGCGCGCCGCGTGCTGCAGTCGCTGCCGCGTTTCGATGCCTGTGTCATCCAGAACTCCTTCGAGCAGATGCCCGTGGAAATGCTGGCGGCGCTCCGGCGCAAGTCGGACAATGTAATCGTCGATGGCGCCTGGCTGGTCGGCACGGATGTCGATGCCGTCGGCTTCGAATGGGGCCGGCCTGTCGAACGGGCGGTCCGACTGCTATCGGCAGGCGGACATCAGCATATCCACTACATCACGACGGCAAACTCCTTTCTGGCCAATGAACTTGGGCTGCATCGCTACCGGCAGATGCGGGAGGAGGCTCCCCCTGGCACGCAGTTGCGTGCGCCGGACCTGCTGCCCTCCCTGCCATCGCGCGAATTCGAACTGGCGGTGCTGGAGCGGCTGGCGACCATCGCCCGCGAACCCGGCGGTGAGCGTCGCGGCATTCTCGTCTGGGGCGTCGAGAGCGGACAGCGACTGCGCGCCGGCCTGCATGCGCGCGGCATCCGCGTGCCGGAGGATATCTCCATCGTCCTTCTGGGTCGCAGCGACGTCGAGGCCGAGCGGGACGGATTCTTTCACCTGATCGGCTACAGCGCCCAGGAACAGGCTCAGGCGCTTTATGTGCGGCTGAAAAGCCGTTGGAGCGACCCGCACGCGCCCTACGGACTGACATTGATCACCATGCACGAGGTCGAGGGGCGCTCGGTGCTTCCGGCGGCGCCTGCCGCCCCGGAAGGTCCGTCGAACCCGGCCGAGGATAGACCGGGAGGATAGGATGGGACTGAGAATAAGATCGAAGAAGGAGTTTGGCAGCGCGCTGCTCTATGGGGCGCTGGGCATAGCCGGCTTCGTGATCGCAGGCGACTATGGTTTCGGCACGGCCGGCCGTATGGGGCCTGGATATTTCCCAAGGGTCATTTCCGGTCTTCTCATTGTGGTCGCTCTCGTATCGCTGCTGCGCAGCATGCAACGGGATGGCGGTCCGATTGGCCCGGTCAACTGGAAAGGGCTGCTGCTGGTCACGGCATCGGTTTGCCTGTTCGGTATGTTGCTGACCGGGGCAGGGCTGCCGCTGGCTCTGACCGTCCTCTTGCTGGTGTCGGCACTGGCGAGCGAGAATTTCGCCCTGTCTGTGCGTTCACTCGCCGCTCTCTTGGCGCTGGTTGCGGTTTGCACGCTGGTCTTTGTCAAGGGGTTGGGCGTGCCCATGCCGCTGGTCGGAAGCTGGCTTTCCCCCCTGTTCGCCTCCTGAGGACCCGGCCATGGACATGCTGTCGAATCTCTGGATGGGGCTCACCGTCGCCTCGTCTTTCACCAATCTCGGCTATTGCCTTCTCGGCGTCTTCCTCGGAACGGCCATCGGCGTGCTGCCGGGCCTTGGCCCGGTTGCCACGATCGCCATGCTCTTGCCGCTGACCTTTGGCCTGCCACCCGAAACCGCCCTGATCATGCTGGCTGGCATCTATTACGGCGCCCAATACGGCGGCTCCACCACTGCCATTCTCGTCAATCTGCCCGGCGAGCCATCTTCCGTGGTGACCGCCCTTGATGGCTACCAGATGGCCCGTCAGGGCCAAGCGGGACGGGCACTCTCGACTGCTGCCATCGGCTCCTTCATTGCCGGAACGATCTCGACGCTGTTGATCGCACTCTTTGCGCCGGCGCTGGCGGTGGTGGCGTTGCAGTTCGGCCCGGCGGAATATTTCGCCCTGATGGTGCTCGGCCTGATCGCCTCGATCGTCATGGCGTCTGGCTCGCTGCTGCAGGCCTTCGGCATGATCCTGACCGGGTTGCTGCTCGGCATGGTCGGCACGGACGTCAACTCTGCCGTTCCGCGCTTCACTTTCGATGTGCCCATGCTCTCTGACGGCATCAATTTCGTCGTCCTTGCCATGGGCATCTTCGGACTGGGCGAGATTGTCGCCAATCTGGAGGCGGAGGGCGAGCGCACGCTAATCACCCGCAAGGTGACCAATCTCATGCCGACGCGCGAGGACTGGCGCCGCATCATCGGCCCGATCGCCCGCGGCACGGCCCTTGGCTCGGTGCTGGGCATACTGCCCGGCGGCGGGGCGGCACTCGCCTCCTTTGGCTCATATTCGCTGGAAAAGCGCCTTTCGAAAGAGCCGGAACGCTTCGGCAAGGGCGCGATCGAAGGGGTGGCCGGTCCGGAATCGGCCAACAATGCCGGGGCGCAGACCTCGTTCATCCCTATGCTGACGCTCGGCCTCCCGTCGAACTCGGTCATGGCGCTGATGATCGGCGCAATGCTGATCCAGGGTATTCAGCCGGGGCCCTCGGTGATGACGGAACAGCCGACCCTGTTCTGGGGGCTGATTGCCTCAATGTGGATCGGCAATCTGATGTTGCTCGTCCTGAACCTGCCACTGATCGGCCTCTGGGTCCGGATGATCGCCATTCCCTATCACTTCCTGTTCCCAACCATCATCGCGCTCTGTGCCATCGGCGTCTTCAGCGTCAATAACAGCCTGTTCGATGTCTATGCGATGGCCCTGTTTGGCGTGGTCGGCTACCTCTTCCGCAAGCTGGAGGTCGAACCGGCGCCGATGCTGCTCGCCTTCATTCTCGGGCCGATGATGGAAGAATTCCTGCGCCGCACACTTCTGTTCTCCAAGGGCGACCCGAGCGTCTTTTTCACCCGGCCGCTGAGCGCGAGCTTGCTCTTGATTGCGGCAATCATGCTGCTGATGGTTGTTCTGCCATCGGTGAGAAAGAAGCGCGAAGAGGCGTTCCAGGAGGGGTGATGAGGAGAGGGGCGGCCTTATCGTAGCATTGTTGGCGGATGGCCGTACTTCAATTTGAAAGCGGTCGCGAGGTGGGCTGAGTCTGAAAAGCCGGTTTCAAATGCGATCTCGGTCATAGACATGGTGCCATTCTCAACCAGGAAGCGTGCGTAGCGTAGGCGAGTCTCAAGAATGAACCGTTTCGGCGTCACGCCGATATGTTGCCGGAACAGTCGGGCGAACTGACGGGGCGAGAGCCCGGCCGCCCGCGCTGCCTCGTCGGGGGAAATGTCCTGCCCCTTTTTGCTCTCAATGAGGACCACTGCCCGTTGTATCCGGGTGTCGTCAACATGACGGAAAACCGATGCACGGCCTTGATCGAAGGCACTCATCGTCTTGTGTTCAGTCAGAGAAAGCTGGTGCACCGCTTTCGCCGCCCGGTCGGGTCCGCAATGCCGCCGGATGAGCTCCGTCATCAGCGAGAGGATCGAGACACCGCCGGGCACGGTGATCCGGCCGTTGTCGAGGAGGAAATCGTCACGGGTCGAAAAGGCGATGCGTGGAAAGGCCACGCGAAAATCCTCGGCATGAAAAGGGTGGACTGATGCTTTCCTGCCTTCGAGCAATCCTTCCTGCGCAAGGACGAAGGTCCCCGTACAGGCCCCAATGATCGGGACATTTGCGGCGGCCGCCACCCGCAAATAGTCGCGATGCTGGCTGGAGGCTGCCCGCAGGTGTGGAAGAAGCCCGCCGATGACTACGATATAGTCGAAATCGGTCGGATTGAGGTAGGGCGTGTCCGACTGCACGCGAATACCGCAGCTCGCGACCGCGGCGTGGCCTGGCCCACCCATGATCGACCAGCGGCAGTGGAGCGGACGGGAGTTGTCGGCGAAGTCTGCAGCATGACGCAGCGGTTCGATGATGCCGGTGAGCGACATCATCGGAAAGGTCGGCCATAGCAGGATCCCCACCGACAGATCCGGTTCGCGCTCCCGTGACGTTTGAAGGCGTCGGGACCAAATCTCATCCAGCCACTCGACATAACCCCTCTCGGTCGGTGCGTATGACGTCGACACGTTCTCTGTACTCACATGCTCTCCCAGAATGACGGGCTTAGGCGTCGAATTTTCAAAGAGAATGTCTGAATTATAAAATCCAAGCAAGCTGATGGCTGCCAGATTTGTAAGCGTCGGATGAGACGGCCGGGGAGAAAAACGCTCCGGCTTGGGGAACTCAATAGAAAAAAGGATCGAATCGATGACACTTTCTCTTTCGAGAAGGGTGGTGATGTGCGCCCTGCTGGCAGCTGCAAGCTATCCCGCATTCACGCCCATGGCGACAGCATTTGAACTGGCCGAGGATGGCAAGTTGACGGTGGCCTTCACCGGCGACATGCCCGGCTCCGGTTGGCAAGATGGCAAGTTGATCGGCTATGACGGCGAAATCATGCAGAAGATCGCCGACAAACTGGGGCTCAAGATCCAGCCGGCGCTGATGGAATGGTCTGGCACGATCGCCTCTGTCGAGGCCAGCCGCGTCGACGTCATGCTGGGCACAATGGGCTGGACGGAAAAGCGAACCAAGATCATGACGCTGTCCGAGCCGATCCACTATTTCAAGAACGGCATTATGCAGTCGACCAAGACGAACTGGGACAAGCTTTCCGATCTCGAAGGCAAGAAAGTCGGCACCATCACCGGATTTTCTTTCGTGCCGGAACTTAAGAAGATCAAGGGCCTGGAACTGTCGCTCTACGACACCTCCGACGCTGCCGTGCGTGACCTGATCGCAGGTCGCATCGAGGCCGTCATTGGCGATCCACCGGTTGTCTCCTATGCCATCAAGCAGAACCCAGACTGGAACATGCAGTTCCTCGCCTTCACCGACCAGAATCCGGACTTCCCGCTTCTGACCGGTCTCGGCCAGGTCGTCTATGGCATCAACAAGAAGAATGATGACCTGCGCCAGAAGATGGACGCCATCATCGCCGAGATGTGGAAGAGTTGCGAAATGAAGGCGATCGGCGCCCGCTACGGCCTGTCCGCCGACGTCTGGTACACGCCGGCGGGAGAGAATTTCCGCGCCGGCGTCGACCGTCCCGCCGACTACAAGCTGCCGTCCTGCGCTGCAGGCGGCTGACTGGCTCTCCCAGGGGCCGCGCATAGCGGCCCCAATCACAGCTGAAAACATGAGGAGAACGGCGATGTCGGTACTGTTGAGCGTGACAGGACTGCGGAAAAGTTATGGCCCTGTGGACGTGTTGAAGGGCATCGATTTCAAGGTCAAGGCGGGCGAAAAAATCGCACTGATCGGCCCCTCGGGCTCGGGCAAATCCACCTGTCTGCGGTGCCTTAACTTTCTCGAAAAACCCTCGGCCGGCGATATCAGGCTCGACGGTGAACGCGTCGGCATTTGGCCAGTCGGGCGAGACGGGCGTGAGCACATCATGACCGACAGGCAGCTCGCACCGCAGCGGGCGCAGATGGGCATGGTGTTCCAGCTCTTTCATCTCTGGCCGCATTTATCGGTCCTGGAAAATGTCGCCATCGCGGCCCGCAAGGTTCGCGGGCTCCCGGCTGCGGAAGCCCGAGAGCTTGCCATGGAGATGCTCGCCAAGGTGCACATGTCCCATCGGGCGGGTGCATCGCCGCTCGAGCTCTCCGGCGGCCAGCAGCAGCGTGTCGCCATTGCCCGCGCACTGGCCCAGAAACCCAAGCTGATGCTGTTCGACGAGCCGACTTCGGCTCTCGACCCGGAACTGGTGCACGAGGTGTTGAAGGTCATTGAGGAACTGGCGAGCGAAGGGCGGACCATGCTGCTCGTCACACACGAGATCGCCTTTGCGCGCGACGTCGCGGATCGGGTGATGTTTCTCGATGGCGGCGTGATTGTCGAGGAGGGCGCGGCACGTGACGTGATCCTTTCGCCTCGAGAGCCGCGCACGCAAGCCTTCCTCAAGCAGATCCGGCATTGAGGGGCTTGTCATGACCGATCTGGACACATTCCTCAGCATCCTCCAGGGGCTCTTGCGCGGTGCCGGTGTGACCATAGTCGTCACCCTGTCGGCGCTAACGGTTGGGCTCTCGCTGGGCTTCGTCCTGGCGCTCGTCCGGCAGTTCTCTCGCTTGAAGACGCTCTCTGGTCTGATCGATGCTTACGTGGAGTTCTTTCGCAACATTCCGGCACTGTCGCACCTGTTCATTCTGTATTTTGGGCTGGCGGGGCTCGGGCTCCGATTGTCGTCCAATGCGGCGGCAATCCTTGGTCTCGGCCTGATCGGCGCTGCAGTCTGCTGCGACATTTTCCGCTCTGGCTTCAAGGCCCTTTCTCTGGGCCAGACGGAGGCGGCGCTCGCTGTGGGGTTCACGCCGTTGCAGACGATCTTCACCATCCTCACGCCGCAGGCGATGCGGATTGCCCTGCCATCGCTCGGCAATTTCGCGGTGCAGCTTCTGAAGGATACGTCCGTCGTCTCCGCCATCGCGGCACCTGAAATCATGTTCTATGCCCGCTCCATGGTGACCTCGTCCTTCCAGACGACGCTGATCTACGCCACGGCCGCCGGTCTCTACCTCGTCATGAGCCTGCCGCTGATGCACGTCACCAAGGTGCTCGAAATCCGCTACGGGAGAGTGAAATGAGCGCCTTCTTCCAGCCTTATGTGGAGTATGGTGGCGAGTGGTTGCCTTTGCTCCTCGACGCAATGATGAAGACGGCACTCCTGTCCATCTCTGCCTTCGTCCTGGCCCTTATCTTCGGACTTCTCCTCTGGTTATGCCAGGGGTCGCGGCTGCAGGTGCTCAGGCGCTTCGCCAGCTACTACGTGACGGTTGTCCGTGGCGTGCCGCTTCTTGCGGTGCTCTTTCTTCTGTACTTTGGCCTTCCAGGCGTTGGTGTGACCTTCAAAGCCTTCACCGCCGCCATGCTGGGGCTTGCTCTCTGCTTTGCCGCGCAGGTGGCTGAAGTGTTTCGCGCCGGCATGCTGGCGATCCCGAAGGGGCAGCGCGAGGCGGCCCTGGCCGTCGGCTTCACGCCCCGCCAGTGCTTCACCTTCATCATCCTGCCCCAGGTTGTGCGTGTGGTGCTGTCGCCACTGATCGTCACCTTCGTGTCGCTGCTGAAAGACAGTTCGCTCGCGTCGCTGATCACGGTTGATGAACTGGTGCTGACCGGGCGGGCCATGGCAACGGAATACTTCCTGCCCCTGCAGATCTATTGCGCCGTCGGGCTCTGCTATTTCCTCGTAGCCTGGCCGTTTTCCCTGCTCTCACGGCGTCTCGCCGTTCGCTGATCCATCCGACAAGGCAAAGATAATGACCACCCAAAACAGTCCTGTAATTCGGGGGCAAAACGCCGCTCGGCCAGACGATGCTTCGAATGACGGTCGCCGGTTTCGGAAACCCCTTATCCTGATGACGCCCGATCTCCTCGAAACCTCAAATGCCGCCACCGAGCGCGAATATGTCGTGCGCGTGAACTATGCAGAAGCCATTGCCGAGGCAGGCGGAATCCCCTTGATTTTGCCCTATGAGCTCGACGCAATCTCCGCTGCAGTCGCCATTGCAGATGGCATCCTGATTACCGGCGCAAGGCCCGGCGTTGAAGTGCCGGTGCAGCGCAGCGACTTCGAAAAGGCGCTCGTTCGAGAGGCACTCGACATCGGTAAGCCGCTACTCGGCATCTGCCATGGCATGCAACTGATCGGCGAAACCCTTGGCGGGACCTTCACGACGGATCTGCCGGTGACATCCGCCGGGGATGAAACGGAGCATATGCCACGCGACATTCCAGATGGTCTCGCGCACGAGATCGCGATTGAGCAGGACAGCGTTCTTGCCACTGCGGTCGGCGACGCCACAGTCAGTGTCAACAGCCTTCACCAACATGCTCTTGCAGGGTCGGGTCAGTTCCGTGTTGTGGCGCGCGCCCCAGATGGCGTGATCGAGGCCTTTGAGGGTGAGACTGCCGGTTTCACCCTGGGCGTCCAGTGGCATCCGGAATATCGGCTGACCGGTTTGGATCGGCACGTCATCGCGACCTTTGTCGATCGTGCAGCAGATGACGTAACATCGGCGACTGAGGGGACCTGCCTCGGCCCCTCCATCGCAGATCGCCTGGCCGCGTTGGGGCTGGCCCTGCCCGAAGCACAGTCGCCGCCGGGATCATTTGCCGGGGCCGTGCGCCATGGCAATGTCGTGACGGTGTCTGGTCAGGTGCCGCTGAGGGAGGGAAAGGTCCTGCAAACCGGGCGTCTGGGAGAGTATGTCTCGATCGAGGACGGCCAGGAATGCGCGAGATGGGCGCTCCTCAATGCGCTGGCCCATTTAGAACAAGTGGCAGGGGGGCTGGATCGGGTGACCGGCTTTGTCCGGCTTGCCGGTTATGTCGCCGCAAGCGCCGATTTCACCCGCCATGGTGCGGTGGTCGACGGTGCCTCAGAACTGCTTCGCTCGCTCTTTCCCGAGCGCTGGCCCCATGCCCGAATTGCCGTGGGCGTTTCATCGCTGCCCCGCGGCGTTCCGGTTGAGATCGAACTGACCGCAACCATCATGGAAGAGGGCGCCTGATATGGCGGACATCGCGGTCATCGGCGCCGGTGTCGTCGGCGTGAGCACCGCCTACATGCTCGCGCGGAGCGGATATCGGGTTACCCTGATCGACGCCGCTGGCGCCCCCGGCGCCGGGGCCAGCGCCGGCAATGCGGCGCAGTTGTCATGGGCCTATGGCGATGCCATGGCATCGCCCGCGCTGATCCGACACTTGCCTGGCATCATGCTCGGTCGCGACCTGGCCTTTCGCATCGGCTGGCAGGCTGATCCCGATTTCCTTTTGTGGGGGTTGCGCTTTCTCGCAAATGCAACGCCCGGCCGCTGGTGGGCAAACACACGCGCCATCCTCGATCTTGCCGCCGTCTCGCGGCAGGAGCTTGCCACGCTTCTTCGCGAAACCGGGATTGCCTTCGACTACCGGCTTGCCGGAAAACTGCACCTCTACAGCGATGCCGCCAGTTTTAAAGCAGCCCGTGCGACGGTGGACAGAAAGATCGCGCTTGGGCTCGATCAGCGCATGCTGAGCCGCGAGGATGCCGAGTACATCGAACCCGCACTGCGCCTCTATCAAAGCGAGATCGCAGGCGCGGTCTATACCGACGGCGATGCACTCGGCGATGCGGCCGCCTATTGCCGCGCTCTCACGGATCATCTTGTCCGCGAATACGGGATGAAGACGCTTTTCGGCCACCGTGTTTGCGGATTTGCCTCGGCCAATGGCAGGCTTCGCGCCATTCGCTTTCTGGATCGTGAGGATATTGCGGTTGATCGCGCAGTTCTCGCCATCGGGCCGGGCGCGTCACTGCTCGCCCGCGAGGTGCCGGAAGCGCGCGCCATCCGCCCTGTGCGCGGCTATTCGCTGACCATTCCCCTATCGGCAGGCTCGCCGCGAGTCAGTCTCACCGACGTCAAGCGCAAGCTGGCTTTCGCCGCCATAGGCAACCGGTTCCGCGTCGCCGGCCTCGCCGATGTCACGGCTGTTGGCGCAGGCTTCGACAGCGAACGCTTCGGTACCCTGCGGACAGCCGCTTCCTCCGTTCTTCCTGAGTTCAAGCAAACGAGCCGCGACGATGCCATCTGGTCGGGAGAGAGGCCCACCACACCGTCATCCCAGCCGATCATCTGCGCCTCGCGCCGAATGGGTGGACTATACCTGAACATCGGCCACGGCATGCTCGGCTGGACGCTGGCGCTCGGTTCTGCGCGAAGGATGGCTGATCTTATTGGCTGATTATGCGCCGCTTTCGAGCGGGTATGCAGCTGCGATGCGACGGTCGCCTAAAGCGCCCGCCGTCATCCCGTCGAGGATGAAGCTTCCATGTCCGCTTCTTCTATCACACAGATGGAAGCGGACGGTCCCCTTACGGCCCCCTTTCAGACATTCCAGATAAGCCAGATGCTTGATCTGCTTTGTTTATCTGCTGGCTTGCATCCAAGGTATGACAGGTCGACTGTTCGTATCTGTTCAAGGCGGAGACGACAGGCAGTGCCCTAGACGTACGTGGACATTTTGCGCAAATGCCTGCAATGGGCTGAGCGACGCATCCGCCACACTACGCCGCCTCCCATACCTGGTTCAGGATCCGCGCCGCCAATGCTGCTTTGTCCTGCGGCAGAAAGCGCCCGTAGTGCTGCTGCACGACGTCAGGCGTGTCCTGGATGGCATAACTTGCCTGCTCATAGGATCCTGTCTGCTTTAGGATGTGTGTGGCGAGCACGTCTCGGACATTGTGGGGGCCATGTGGTAGCAGACCCTTGATCGCGCCGCGGCCGGTATACGGATTGTATATGCCGTAGCGCTGAATCGCCAACCGCCAAGCCTCGTAGAATGTTGTCTGATTATACGCCGCATCGATACTGGTCGTTTTGACGGTTTTGACGAAAAGCGTTCCCGGATCATGCGCGCGACCCAGAAGCACCTTCCGATGCCGCTCGATATAGGCATTGAGATAGGTGTAGAGATCAAGAAGATCCGGCAGCACCAGACGAAACGGCTTCTGCCCGAAAAAAGATGAGCCCGAGTTCTTGAACGCGTTGGACGGGATGAAGACCTCCCACCCACGCTCCCGTTCGTTCCAACGCAGTTCGCCGCGCTTCATGTCTTCGAGCCGGCGTTCTGCGGTCGGGAATTGCCCGCGCGGGCAGACCAGCAATTGCCGAAGGTTTTTCTGCCTGAGGCCAAGATGTAGACCAAGCCTTAGCATCAGGAACGAACGGACGGCCTCAGCGGCTGCTCTCGGGTACCGGTGCTCATCGGGCATTCGCTTCAAGATCTCCTCGGTGATCTTGCGATACTCAGCGAGCGGGCTATCTGCCTCCAGCACGCACATGATAGGCTCGAACGGATCGCGGTGCACCCGCATCACCCGCTGGATTTCTTTTGATCGATTGGCCGCATGGCGATGGAAGTCCTCGCATGCACCGTGCCAATCTCGACGAGCAGCATCAATCTCGTCTGTCGTGATCAGTCCTTCGATCGGCTTGACGTTGCGCAACAGTTCGGGATGTTGGCGGATCCAGCCGACTTCAGCGCGAGTGAGGGCCATAGCCACCATTAGCATGTCTTCCTCCCATTTGGTGAAGAAGCCGCGCCGGCGCTCCCGCCATTGCAAATACCAGTCCCACATGCCAGGGAAGATCAGGAGACCGAAGGTGAGTTGGCTGAGCTGCACGCCTCGACCTTTGACAACTCCGTTCGGGGATGCCGCAAGTGCCCCAAACATCAGACCAAGATGTTCGATCTTCTGGCTGGCTGTCTCCTCATTCCAAACGCCATTCCTGCGGTAGCCGATCTCGGTCAGTGTCGACGTCTTGAAGCGGATCAGGTCTGCCATTTCCATCGCAAGCCGAGGGGGTGCATCAACGACACCGGAGAGCAGATCTGGATCCTCCAGCGCCTCGGTCGTAGGCCCTTTTTCGTCCTCATCTCGCAGCCAGCTAGAAGCCGCTAGTCGAGGAGTGAGTGCACTCCCGCCGTATGTGATCCCAGGGAACCGGATTGCGTAGCGCTGCTTCGTCGCTGCCGCCTGGAACCGTCTGTAATCCGTCGACCCCGAGATGATGACGCGCCGGACCCATTCTAGGATCTCTTCGCGCTTTGAAAATGGCAGGCTGCCGAAGTCGTCAGGAAGATGCCAGGCAAGCCGTCGCCGTTCCGCCGGACTGATGTCTTCCAGATCGTGGCCATATAGCGATCTGGATTGATGTGGCAGTTTCGCTTTGACGTAGCCCCGCTCCAAGCCATATCTACGCTCGATCCGGCAAAGGATATCGAAGCTTGCCACCGAGCGAGGCACACGCTGGCCCTCAATCCACGACAGCAAGGTCTTCGCGTCAAACGTTTCGTCTAGCCGAACGACCGCCCGGTGGAGTTGCCAGTAACTCTCGCCAAAGCGGCGCATTTGATAGGCGAGTGCATCGGCGAATGAACTCGGGTCGTCGTTCGCCTCGAATAATGGTTCTGGTTTGTCAGAAACTGGTCTCGGCTTAGGGCCGGGGCGGCCAGGTGAGGGCGAGCTCTCGACCTCTTCTACTTCGTGATGCTGGTTCGTCGGGGAGGGGGTAAACTGTCCCGTGTCACCGGATTTCGGTGCTGCTTGAAGTCTTCTGCCTTTCCGGGCGTCGTCTTCTACAGGCGGCTCCTTCAGCCAACGCATGATCGCATCCAGCGCCGGTCGCAGTTGCTTCTTCAACTTTGTCGTCAGCGCTTCATCGATCCCACAATCGTGTGCGATCTGCCGCCAGTCATACCGTTTGCTCGCAAGCGCAGGCGTCTTTTTAAAGGTAATCAAACCCAGAAGGTACGGCCGTATGTTCTCTACGACCCAATCCGGCGCGACGGGCGCAATACGGACATCGCAGTAGGTCGAAATCTTCTTCTGAAAATGGAGTTTGGAAAGGTCTTCGTTTGGCATGTGTCATTCCGCAGTTTCTCGGGGCCTCAGGCCGAGGGCGTGCGGAATTAGGGGCAGACTGTTAAAAATCCGTAAAGCTGGCGAGGGCGACCCGGTAACCCAACGAAGTCGTCGGGCACGCTCGGCAGTTTTTTCAAGGATTGCGCCTGCTCACTTCATTCCGGTCATGTTTCGGCGGAGCACTCCTGAAAACTTCTTCAGCCCGCCTTGATGAAGCGCATCGACGAACGCCTCAACCGATGGGGTTGTCTTGCGCAAATTATGCCTTGCACTTCTGACACTGGAGATTAGCGCTTCCGGAAACGCCGCATGTAGATTGGTGAGGAAATCATCTGGCGACGTGCTGGTCACACCATGGGCGAGGAGGTTTCTCGCGGGAAAGTCCTTCAAGTTCCAGGTGACGATAACGGAGGCCTTCGCTGAAATGGCGGCTGCCAGAACATGCCGATCGTCGGGATCCGGTAACGTGAGCTCGTGAATCAACGGGCGATAGTCCGCCACCACTGCCTCTGGGAGGACCGCGTTCATCCGGTCGCGCGTGGCTTCCAAACGGTCCATGGACAAACCTGGTGTGTTGGCGGCGAGATTGCGCATCCACTCATCATGTATATCGTCGGTCCAGCGCGCCTCGACGAGACCGTCGAAGGCGCACTGGATCAGAATGTTGCGCAGGTGGAAGGGGTAGAGGACGCAGGCATCGTAGACCGCGACGGGCGGATTAGAGGCCATAGGTCTCGATCAGGTCCTCCGTGTCCTCGGCTAGCGCTTCCATCGCCCGTTGTCGTTTGTCAAGCTTCGACTTCAACGCGAGCACATCCTTAAGGAGGGCGCGGCGGTGTTTGCCGACGTAGCGGAATGGCAGCTCACCCCGGTCCATGCGCAAGACGACGAGCGGGCGGGAGATGCCAAGAATGGCTGAAGCTTCGCTCGGGCTTAGTTCTTGGTCCTCGGCCAGCACGGCGACACCCTCTCCGCGCAGCATGTGCGCCAAAAGAGCTTCAACAGCGGCGGCAGCTGAGGGCGGAATCGGGAGCATCTGCTGCTTGCCACCTGCATCACGAACGTGGAGTTCCAGCCTGTCGCCGGCAACCAGCTTTGGCAATGGCGCTGCTATTTTTCGGTCGCGATCTGACAGTCTGGCGAAATGAACAATCTGGCTGGCCATGACGATATCTCCTTATCCGTTAATATAGCGAACAAGGCCTCTAACTGCAATAACTGAAAGTGCGGGTTGGTTGTAATGGTGGTGATGAGGGCGGTTCTTCGGAATGCTAGTTCGATTCCCGTCAAGGGCTTGGAAGCTTTTGTCTCCGTTCACCCCGGGGGCTCCTGGCAAATTCTTGCCTCCTAGCGTTTAAGGGCTTCACGAAAAGTTGTATAAGACCTATCATCCCATAGGGTGCCGCTTAACTGATAGGCAACCTGACTTTTTTCTAGGCAGGCGCAGGTCAGCACTCCAGTCCGCCTAAACTTAAAGAAG
>JAESGV010000256.1_pt1 | contig 25234 bp, 14 predicted proteins | sample 9269781 | NCBI WGS metagenome assembly JAESGV01 (sample SAMN15741586, study PRJNA653496) | algae metagenome | isolation source: Tildeniella torsiva UHER 1998/13D and co-occurring heterotrophs from... | place: Slovakia: Slovak Paradise National Park, Hrabusice, Kosice Region | collected 2000-01-01
CTAGTTGGTGAAAGCGACACTTGTGTTTTTGTAAGAACTGATCAACCAAGTTTTTAGCAAACAAAAACATGTTAAGACGTGCCATTCGCTCTGTTAGACCACTGAACAACTCTTTTACCAGATTCTACTCTCAACCAGTCTACCAAAATATTATTTTCGAGAAGAAAGAAGATGGTGTTGCATTGATCACTTTAAATCGCCCCAAAGCACTCAACGCGCTCAACAACGACCTTTGCACCGAGTTGGGAGAGTGCATTACTGCAATCGACAAAGATGAGTCAGTACGTGTTACTGTTATTACCGGTGGTGACCGCGCATTCGCAGCAGGAGCTGATATTAAAGAAATGCAAACCAAAGGTTTCATCGATGTCTACAAATCGGGTTTATTCGGACCTTTGGACGCCATTCCCAGAGCAAGAAAACCAATCATCGCCGCAGTTAATGGTTTCGCATTGGGAGGTGGCTGCGAACTCGCCATGATGTGTGATTTTATCATCGCAGGAGATAAAGCAAAATTCGGACAACCAGAAATTAAACTTGGAACAATCCCAGGAATTGGAGGTAGCCAAAGACTCACTCGTGCCATTGGAAAAGCACGTTCCATGGAACTCACACTTACTGGTGACATGATTACTGCACAAGAAGCGGAACAAAGAGGACTTGTTAGTCGTGTTGTACCATCTGAAGAGTTGGTCAAGAATGCTCTTGAGACAGCCAAGAAGATTGCTTCTTACTCAAGTCCAATTGGTAAGTTTTGTGCGTACTACTAACATCCAGTTCAATTGGCAAAAGAGGCTGTTAACAAGTCTTTCGAGACAACTCTAACAGAAGGTTTGAACCTCGAAAAGAGAATTTTCCAATCCACATTTGCAACAGTAAGTTTCTAAATTGTCACCGTAACAATTGTTTAGAATGATCAAAAAGAAGGTATGAGCGCATTTGCAGAGAAGCGTGCTCCCAAATTTACTGATAACTAAAATAAATTAAAGGTTACTGTACACTATTTCTCACTTCACTGTTGTGTTAACAACACTAGTTCATTTCTTTCCCAATTTTTTGATTTCATCTTGTAGTAACTGAATGTTTGCGGGTGCACCATACAGTTGATGCTTTTCCGAATTATATTTGCCATTTTCAATATCTTGTATCAATGCCTGCAATTTGCTATACTGTTTCGTGTTTTTGAACGCACGTATCCGCTCAAGTAAAAGTAATGCATCTGGTTTGAGTCCTTTCTTTTCCATTTGTTGATAGTACTCTTCCGCATCAGCATATGATTTGCTATTGTACAATGCTAACAAAACTTTAAAGTAGTGATAGTAAACTGGTGTATGAATAGTCTTGTAGTGTTCAAAATAGTTCACAACTGCCAAACTCGTATCATACTTACACAAATAATTAAACATGATATCCATGGTACCTTGATCTTGGCCAATGATTTGCTTCGCATCATGTACTCGATTATACTTGAGCAGCGATCTAACCACAAATAGATACTCTTGCCTTCTCCACTGTTCTAACCCACCTAGTAGATGTATAGTATCTTTAAGTGGAAGTTTTTCATGTAGAGCAGCCTCGAGTGTCTTCTTGAACGTGAATCCAGAGTGTTTTACATCTTCTATCATCATACTTGAGGCGTACTGTATGACTTGAGAAGGTGACACCTTTCGCATAATAATATGGTACAGATAGGTTGTCTTTTTAGGAACTTGTGCAAAGTACGTTATCGCTTTTTCCAAATCGTTTTCACACAACACTTCCAACTCTTTTTCATACAATTCTGGTTTGATTCCAAATACTTGATTTGCTCTTTCGATCCATTTTCGAACATGATCGCCAACGCCATGTAAAAAGATGCGTTCATTTCCAACGATTTTCAATAATAAATTATCTGGTTGCACTCCTTTTTCGATCATTAGTTCCAAACACTGTTTTGCAGATTCGTAATCTTGATTGTCTACAGTATGCTTGACAAGCATCGTATATGTTTCTACATTAGGTTCAATCTTGAACGTGCTCACCATGTTTGTTACAGTCTTGAGTGCTTTCTTGTAATCACCCACAGTAACTTCAAAATGGATCAACGTGTTGACAAACGTGACATCAGGTGATATTTTTGCAGCAGTCATATCTTGGCGTAATTTTTCGATCATTTTAAAGTCACCGTACAGTCCATACATGTACACCATCTCTGTGTAATCTTTTATCGACTTGGTCTCGATACTGTCAAACTCTTTGCGATAGTGTGGAACGTTAAACTTTCCATCAAACCAAAAATACGATTTTTTCGTTTTCATTTTTTGCCATCCAACATCGTACTGGTGAAGAAGTACACGTTCTGCGCCTTTGTAGCTTCTACTCTTTGGCATTCCTATTTTCATGATTTCATGAGCCAAACCGGTATTTCCGAATCGAATACAGCCTATTAGCATTGTGTCTCTCATTTGAACGGTAAGTGACGCCTTTTCCTGCGCAAACTTAAACACGGATATCATTTGATCTAGTTCTCCTCGTTCTAGAAATTTATCCAACAGTGTTTGTATTTGCGCACCACTAGGCATATTCGATCGTTTTAATACGTGTGATGCTTGTACAAGATTGTTTGTAGTTATTAATTCGTCGAAAATAGCTTTTTGACTTGTTTCAGTCAAACGCGAAAGAGTATTAAATACTACCATAGCCATTTCAACATTGTTTTCGCGAATATTCGCAAGTACTAGCTCAGGTGATATTTTAGGTACGTAGTGTCGTGTTAATATAGTTCGAAAGCACTCGTTTGCTAGTTGTACACTACCCTCTGCGCATAACTCTGTGAATAACTCATCTATTTGTTCCCAATTTGCAGGTTGTAGGTCTATTGTGGCGTTCAATGTGTAGAATCTTTTCAGTAGGTCCGTTGTTTTTGGTTCTTTCGCGAGAAACGAATTGCATGTGTTAACATTGTGTGAGAACGTCCGAACAACAAACAAAGCCTTATTTGCGACAATTAAACGCCCCACTCGCCATGAACAGCGCAGTGTCAACATGTGCACTTTGCTCTAGTTGTAAAATAGCTTCTAAAATGCTCAAAATCGTTTCATGTCTTCTGTTACTCGCCTGTGTGTTCACACAGTCACTCCCAGAGTACGTTTATCTAGGATTAAATGGACAAGACGATAGTACGACCGCAATGGCTGTTTCATGGTTCACGTGGTACTCAGAAAACTACCATCCCTTCGTTTTATATGGAACTACCCAAAACTACACGCAACAAAGCAAAGAGGGAGTAACGAAAACGTATAATCCTGCCAAAGGTTATCATCATACTGCTATCATGACCAACCTCAAACCAAACACAAAATATTACTTCTCTTGTGGTGATAAAAAGTCCGGAATGAGCCCACAAAAAAGTTTTATTACTCCAGATACAACATCCGCAGAGTTGATCGTTATTGGAGATTTAGGAACTCTGAGAGGAGGAGAAACAACCACGATGATGCATCAACTAGTCGCAAATAACACAAAACAATCCAAAACAAGTATGGTATTGCATATTGGCGATATTGCTTATGCAGATGACTTTCCAGGACTGTTCTATGAGACGGTATTCAATAGTTGGTTCCGACAAATGCAAGGTGTCATGGATGTTGCACCATACATGGTCTGTCCAGGAAATCACGATCGTGGTTGCAAGATTTGGCCTTGTGATGCTAACAATCAACACTTTAACGCATACAACAAACGTTTTACCATGTTACCAAGCGTAAATTCAAACCACTCTATGTGGTACAGCTTCAACTATGGTCCATACCACATCGTTTCTATTAGTACAGAGACAGATTTCCCAAATGCTCCATACGGAGATACATTTGGTGATCAATTATCATGGTTCCGTGCAGATCTAAAGAAAGCCAACCTAGATAGAAAGAACCATCCATGGGTGATCGTCATGGGTCATAGACCGATCTATTGCAGCAGTGTTGGAAGATCATGGGAAGGACAACCTGTTCTAGATGCAAGAGACATTCAATTAGCATTTGAAGACATCATGCATGAGGAAAAGGTAGATATTTTTGTAGCAGGACATGTTCATGCATACGAGAGAATGTATCCAGTGTATAAGAGTAATGTAACCTCAACAGACTACAACAATGTCAACGGAGGAACTATCCACATCGTAAATGGAGCTGCTGGTAGTATAGAAGGTCGTATAGCAATATGGCAAAGCGTTTCTTGGAGTGCAAATCATTTCTTAGGTGATTTTGGCTATGGTATTATGCGTACCAGCAGTGATGACACCAAATTGTCACTGACTTGGGAATTTTACTCTTCTTATGACAATATTCTAAGAGATAGCTTCACTACCACCAAACCTCGCATGTAAATATGTTTTGTACCGTTACGACTCCTCTTTACAAATCTTTTCTTTGCGTCTTCTCTTTAATTTTCCGCTTGACGAATCCCACAAAACTGACAACTGAAACCTGAAACATCATGGCACTAAGCGACCGTGCAAACCGTGTCCGTAATCGTCTCAGTCAGAGACTTAGTCGACGCTTCAACAACCAAGAAATATTCAACAGTTGTACTGTAGAAGAAATTGATATTCCTGAAATTGTTGAGATGTGTGTAGAGTCTGAAGCCGATTTTACGGTAACATTACCAACTCTGATAACTCCAAACTCTGTAACGATTGTCCACACTAGCGACACTCATAATTTACATCTCTCACAAAAAGGACACGAACCAGAGGGAGATATCTACATTCACAGTGGCGATTTCTCACACAAACGTATGTACTAGTAGAAATAGGACTAATGTTTAGGTGACTGGAAAGATGACACTGACGCCATACCACATACTGTGCGACAATTTAACGAGTACCTAGGCACCCTTCCATATCGTATAAAAATCGTTATAGGTGGAAATCATGAAATAGGCTTTAACAATCTTACACGCGAGTACATACAGAAGCATATTTTAACCAACGCAATTTATTTGCAAGATAACTCCTTACGCGTACAGTTACCAGAACATAAATCGCTACTATTCTACGGAACACCTTGGACAACAAGTCACAACATGGGCTTTTCGATGAGTCGTGATTCTATTTTTGAAAAGTGGGAAGCCATACCAGATGATACTGACGTATTGATAACTCATTTGCCACCACAAGGGTATTTAGATTTAGCAAGTGGAACAACAGAAGGTGTTTGCAAAGTCTGTGGCGAGTCAAACCATCCGTATAACAAACATTGGGGAGAAGCCAAACTTAAGCAAAAAACAAAATATCTGTGCGAGCATGGTAGACTAAAGCTTCATTTGTTTGGTCATGTCCATGAGGAATGCTCTGGTATTAAGGTGAAAGTAACCAGAACAAAAACACTTATGTACTATAACGGTTCTGCTGACTGTGGTTCTAGTCAAGCAAGAGTACCTCATGCAATAACTCTGTCTCTGTGACAATAAACTTAGTTGACAACACATGAAACATTCAAAGAGCAAACATGAAGGGTCGTTCGTCTGTCGAAAGCACCCAAAACTTCTTAGTGATAACACGTACCGATTCGTAACATCGTTGGGCACTGTGGAGTACACATTACTTTGTACATTGAGCGACAAAAACAACTCTATATTGTTGGTCAAAAATGTGTACAACCACTCGATAATTATGAAAAATGAAACAATGTCACAGGCACCCAAAGTGTCTCCCGAAATTTCTATGACCCTGCTCAAGCAAAAAATTAAACTGTATCGAGCACTGCAAAAGATACACTCCTTATTCGTCGCGAGAGTACTAAATATATTTTACTACGCTAACAAAGAAGTAACAAAAGTGTCACTCTTTGCCACACTTCCCCATTATCAATATGCACGTGGTTTTAACAAATTCATCTATACTGACAAAACTTTCCCAGAAGTACTGATTGTAGAAATAGGAAGACAAATTTGTGAGGGCTTATCAGTCATTCACGCGCAGGATCCGCCAATAGTGTTGGACACGCCCATTGAAAAAGCATTCATGTTTCAAGGAATTCAATATGAGAACAATGAAGTGAGTGTTTGGATAGTTTTAAACGCTTGCAATACATGTCACGAAAATCGTAGCAAAAACAGAAAACTGGACATGCACAACTTGTACAAGTTTTTGAATATACTGATGCAAGTGCCAGAGCACAGAAAACCCAACATAATTGTCCCTATGTCAACCTCGTTTGAAGAGAGCGAGTATTCTTTATCGTTGCGAAGAGTAGTCTACAATTTAGAAACTAATTATATGACCACAACAGCTGTTGACATGATACAGAATTTCAGGTACGTGTTCAAACATGTCTTATAACACCGTATAGATACCTGAAGCAATCCTACTTCACCAGTTACAAATTAGCTTACGCAGATGTTGCAATCATCGCACTGCTGCATTAGCTCAAGGCGTATTCATTGAGTACGTTTCTTCTTGATCCTTCTACTGACGGCGAAATACAGAGTGCTGTATTTGTCGTATGAATAAGCTATTTTCAAAAATTTTGTTGTAATGTCGATCCGCAATAAGGCATCAGCTGAGCTAATTTTAAATCCAAGAAAAGTTTTGATCAGAAAAACAACTCAAGACTACAACGATGAACAAGTTGTTTCTTCTTGTGGTAGTGCTATTGGCTTTGGCGGCCTTTGCCCAAGTCGATACTCCAACGCGGAAGTTGGGGAAAGTATTTAAGAATTTTAAAAAGTTGAGGCGATGTTTGAAGCGAAATAGAGAAGATGCGGATAGGAAATGGCGATGCGTCCGTAGGGCACGTGGTATCAAACTAGTCCGCAAATGTGTTAAGAAAACACAAGAGCTCCAATTAGGCGATGACAAACGAGGAGCACGCAAAAAATTCAAATCCACAATGAAGTGTGTTGCTAAGAACTTTAAGAAGGCTGTCCGACGCGTACTAAAGAAGGACTTTGGTGGTGTTCGAAACCTTCGAAGAGCTGCTCGCAAGTGCAAGAGAAGCAGAAAATGTAGATTGATCGACAGCCGACGAAAGAAATTCAGATGTGTAACGAAGTGCATCAAGCGTCGCGTCAAGAAGTCACTCAAGAAGAAGAGCAAACGCAACAAGCGTAGTGACAAGAAGAGCAAGAAGAACAAGAAAAAGCAGGGCAAACGCAGCGGTAAAAAGAGCAAGAGAAGCAAACGTAGCGGAAAGAAGGGCACTAAGGTCCGCCGCCGTGATTCTCGCAAGATCAGAAAATTGAACAAAAAGATTCGCAAGACTCGTCGCGCCTTGAGAAAAGCGAATAGAAAGAGCAAAGTTCGCAAGGCAAAGAAACTCCGTCGCAAGTTACGCAAACTCATCAAGAAGCAAGTCAAACTCTTGAAGAAGACTCGTCAACTCTCCGTTCGTACCTACAAGCAAAAGAGACCAAAGAGTACTGTTCGTCGTGCCGTATTCAACCTCAGTATCTTCAACTTGAGAAGATTGACAAGACGTGCTAAACGTGCTCTCAAGCGTAAGCTCAAACGTGCAGTTAAGAAGTTGAAGAAGAGCAGCAAGAAATTGTCAAAGAGATCCAAACGATTGCTCAAGAAGGCAAAGAAGGCACTAAAGAAACTCACAACCAAGGAAGGTAGAAAAGCGTTGAAGAAGGCCATCAAGAAGCGTGCTTTGAAGAGACGCGCTGCTATCAAGAAGATCATCAAAAAGCTCAAAGCAAAAGCAAAGAAGGCAAACAAGAAATTATCACGCAAACAATTGAAGAAGGCTGTTCGTAAGGCATTGAAGAAGTCCAAGAAGTCTGCTCGCAGTGCAAGAAAAGCAATTGCCAAGGCTAAAAAGCAAGTGAAAAAGGCAAAGAAGGCAGCAAAAAACGGCAAAGTATCAAAGAAGGCTAAGAAGCTCCAAAGATCTGCCAAGAAAGCCGTCAAGAAGGCAACAAAGAAAGCCAAGAGAGCAACTCGCAAACTGAAGTCGGAGACAAAGAAGGCACTACGTGATGCTGTAAACAAATCCAAAAAGTCAAAGAAAGGTAAACGCAGCGGCAAGAAGGGTAAGAAATCATCCAAACGACGATGCTCTCGCAAACTTCGCAGAAAGAACGCCAAGAAGGCAAAGAGCTTGAAGAAGAGAGTCAAGAAATTGCAAAAACGCATCAAAAAGTCAAAGAAGAGTTTAAAGAAGGCCAAGAAGAATGGTAGAAAGAACAAATCAAAGACTTTGTCCAACAAGTTGAAGAAGGACAAGAAGCAACGCAAAAAATGGAACAAAAAGTTGAAGAAATACAACAAGTGCGTTCGTGTTCGCAGTTTGGCACAACAAGTCGAATCGACTCTTGGTGACTCTGCTGATGTTGTAGCAAAGAGTGGAAAACGCTCTGGAAAGAAGGCAAGAAAGTTGGCAAAGAAGTTGAAAAAGCGTGCTAAGAAGCTCAGGAAGTCTATTCGTTCTCTCAAGAGGAAGATCAAGAAGACTAAGAAGAGCTTGAGGAGAGCAAAGAGAAACCTACGCACCAGAAAAGCAAAGAAGCTCTCCAAGAGATTGAGACGCTACAAGAAGAAGTTGAACAAAACTTCCAAGAAATTACGCAAAGTCGCAAAGAAGGCACGTAAAGCAGCACGCAAGGCTCGTAAGGGAAGAAAATCCAGAAGATCCGGCAGAAAGTCACGCAAATCTCGCAAAGCTAGAAAGTTATCCAAAAAGTTGAAGAAGCGTGCTCGCAAACTCAAGAAGTCTGTTCGAAAACTCCAAAAGAGAATCAAACGCGCCAAGAAGAGTTTGAAGAAGTCAAAGAGCTTGAAAAAGGCTAGAAAGCTTGCCAAGAAGTTGAGAAGATACAGACGCAAGTTACGCAGACAAACTAAGAAGTTGCGTAAGACAAAGAAGGCTCGTCGTGCAGTACGAAGACAATTGAAGAGACGTGGATCGAAGAAGTCCAGAAGATCAGGAAGAAAGTCACGTAAAGCAAGAAAGGCTATCAGAAAGCTAAAGAAACAATTGAAGAAAGCAACTGGTCGCAAGGCAAGAAAACTCAGACGCAAACTCAGAAAGTTGACCAAACGCAACAAGAAGTCACGCAAATCTCGTCGTTCACGTAAGGGACGCAAGGGTCGCAAGAGTAGAAAGGGACGTAAAGGTCGCAAGAGTAGAAGATCACGCAAAGCCAGAAGAGCAGCACGTAAAGCAAAGAGAACACGCAGAGCTTCACGCAAACTCAAGAAATCTTTACGCAAACTCCAAAGAAGGATAAAGAAGGCAAAGAGAAGCTTGAGACGAGCAAAGAGAAATCTTCGTTCCAGAAAAGCAAGAAAACTCGCAAGAAAACTAAGACGTTACAAACGCAGATTGAACAAAGTTTCCAAGAAGGCACGTATGGCTGCACGTAGAGCACGCAAGGCCAGAAAAGCAGCGCGCAAGGCACGCAGATCCGGACGTAAGGGAAAGAAATCAACAAAGTCACGCAAATCCAGAAGAGCACGTAGAGCTGTACGCAAGGCTAGAAGAGCTATCAGAAAGTTGAAGAAGCAATTGAGAAGATCATCTGGTCGCAAGGCAAAGAGACTCTCTAGAAAACTCAAAAAGTTGGTCAAGCGCACCAAGAAGGCACTCAAATCGCGTAGACGCAAGGCTCGCAAAGCAATCAGAAAGTTGAAGAAGCAATTGAAGAGAGCTACTGGTCGCAAGGCAAGAAAGCTCAGACTCAAACTCAGAAAGTTGACCAAACGTAACAAAAAGTCACACAAATCTCGTCGTTCACGCAAAGGTCGCAAAGCACGCAAGGGAAGAAAGGCACGCAAAGCCAAGAAGCTTGTACGCAAACTCAAAAAGTCACTACGCAAACTAGCCAAGAAACTCAAACGTGAGAAGAAGGGACTACGCAAAGCAAAGAAGAACGACAGAAAGAGACGCAGCAAAAAGCTCCCCAAGAAGGTCAAACGTGATCGCAAAAAGTTGAAGAAGCTAGAGAAAAAGTTGAGAAAAGCAAAGAAGAGTGCAAAGAAGGCACGTAAGGCTCGCAAAGAACGCAAATCAAAGAAGAGTGGAAAGAAGGCGAAGAAAGCAGCCAAGAAGCTAAGCAAATTACAAAAGAAGATCAAAAAAGAAAAGAAGAGTTTGAAGAAAGCAGCGAAGAACAACAAATCACGCAAGGTTAAAAAGTTGGCCAAGCAATTGAAGAAAGACAAGAAAAAGTTGCGTCAACTCAAGAAGAAAGCTAAGAAAGCAAACAAGGCAGAAAAGAAAGCGAAAAAAGCAACCAAGAAGGCAAAGAAAGCAGGCAAGTCAAAGTCTGGTAAGAAAAATCTAGAAGAGTTATCTATCGATATTGTTGCAGCTCTGTAAATATCAAATATAAACCATTTTAATCGTTACTAATTACATCTGTTAAATTTTAGTTTTATTCAATTACAAGCTATTGATTAAATCTGTATGTCCATGTCGAGTTGGAACATAGCCTTTTCTTTCACATATACTTTCTTTTTGCGAACCATGATCACTGCAACTACAACAATTATTATTATCACAGCTACAATCAAAACAATCAAAGCAACACCAACAACTGAACCAACTACAATTCCTGCAATTGCTCCTGCACTCAATGTTTGTGGTTCGATGACCACTGGTTTTGATGTTGTTGATGGAGTGGCAGTGGTTGTTGGTGCTGGTGTTACAGCTGTTGAAAACTCGATTGTAGATGTAATATCAGGATCAATATTAATTGCAACATTTTCCGTGACAACTCCTACGCTGACCTTCAAAACCGAACCTCTGATTGCACGAATAGTAAACGGTATTTGATACACTCGAATCAACTCATCTAATATATCTTTCATGTTCACTGATATTGCACCTGCTTGATCTACAGTCACTGTTACGTTACCTGCTTGATTACCATCTTCATCTGACAAGATCACTGCAAGTTGCGCAGTAGCTGCCAAATATGTAACATTGAACGACACTGACACTTTAGACACAATAGCCTCTTTCGGAATAGTTGCATTTCTAGCAAACGTGATAGGTAGCGTTACTGTTACATTCGTACTGGCAAACAACACCAATGAAGTGTTAACAACTGGAGGTGGTACAAGTGTGATATTTCCAACAACTTGACTTGTTGCAGTACCTTTTACAATTTGAATAACAGGAGGATTAGTTGGTGCAGGAGTGGCAGTTGTTGGTAAAGCAGTAGTAGAAGGAACAGGCATTGTTGTTGGCACTATAGTAGTTTTAGGTTCAACAGTAGTTGTTGTAGTCGGTGCGACTGTGGTTGTTGTAGGTGATAACGAGGTAGTTGGTTCTATAGTTGTAGTAGGTGCTACAGTAGTTGTAGTAGGTGCACTTGTCGTGCTGGTTGTTGGTGCCATCGTTGTGGTTGGAGCAACAGTAGTTGTTGGTACTGGCGTGTGTGTTGGTGATGTAGTAGGTGATGATGGTAGATTCAAACTCAAAATCAATGTATGATATGTTGCCGACATCGACACAGAGATATTAGCAGCTTCGAAAATGTTAGGTAATCTTGTAGGATAAATATATGAACTCGAAACACCTAACTCGCTCTTCAAAGCAGAACCCCATGCAAATAATGCTTTTTTGTCTCCCTTCTTGGCAACAGCAATGGTATGATCGCGACCACATGCAACTGATATCGGTGTATACCCTTCGAAACCTGTCATGTTCACTCTAACAGGACTATTTTGATTACTAGTATCACCGTTTCCATTTGCATAAGCACCTCCTGCTCCCCATGCATATACGTTACCTGCAGTGTCTACTGCGGCCATATTGAAAACACCAGCACATGCGTCTGTTATGACCTTAGCGTTTAACACATCAGTGGTGTTCACAGCTGCAGGAAGGTCTTGATTTACTGCATTTGAGCCAATACCCAACACGCCATTGTCATTATTTCCCCACACGAAAATGTTTCCACTACTTGTGAGTACAATTACTGATCTTTCTTTTGCTGATATTTTGACAACAAATTCATTGATGAGAGCGTCATCCATGTACACATATGCGGGTACCTTTTGGACTCCTCCTGTAATTGTGTTGTTACCGAGCATTCCGTCATTGGTACTTCCCCATGCGTAGACTCTGCCTTCATTGGTGACTGCGAAACAATTATATGATGTTACAGCGACAGCAACGACAAACTTTTGATACAGTGCGCTAGTGGCATCAGTTAGTACAGCAACAGGGCTGAAATTAGGACTATCATCAGCAGTACCAGTTCCTGCCTGTCCTTGATTATTGTTACCCCACATGTAAACAGCACCAGTGTCGGAAAGTGCAGAAACAGTGATAGAGCTAGTAGCTACAGCTGTAACAAACACTCCTGCTAACGCACCGCTTGTATCTACAGCTACAGGAACAGAAGTTTGAGCCACTATTGATCCAGTTCCCAAACAACCATTGGTATCACTACCCCAAGAGAATAGTTTACCATCTGATGTTAATGCAATGGAAACACCACCCATTGATACAGCAATGACATCTTTTCCTGCTAGTGCACCACTAACTATAGGTGATCTTGGTATGGCTACAATAGATGGATCCCAACCAAGAGAACCTTCGTTGATTGTACCCCAAGTGTACACTGTACCACTTCTAGTAAATGCAACACCTCCATTTTCACTACACATTGCAATTTCAGTTGTGTTATCAAATGAACTTGTAACAATTGGTGCGAGCATTGATCTACCTTCTTGTACAATACCAATACCCAAATTTCCATTTTGGTTCATACCAATCGCGTATGGTTTTTTGGTTGTGGAAATGATTGTTACTACTCGTCCTTGTGGTATGATAGCGGCTATGTTACCATCAACCATTCCTACATCTGTTGCAGCAACAGGAGTTGGATGGTTTTTACCTGCAACAAGTCCAGTGTTAAAGTTGTTTGTTCCCCATACAAACACGTTATGATCGCTGGTAATAGCATAAGCCATCTCTTCGCCGATTGCGATTTGAGAAACAACAAATGAGTCGAGTGAACTTGGTGCTAATTGCACTGGCACGTATCGATCATTTGTATCTCCTGTTCCTAACTGGTGATTTGCACCTGCTCCCCAAGAAAATACTTTTCCATCTTGTGTAAGAACCAGTACGGCTAATCTACTTGCTGCAATGCTTGTAATTGTTTTTCCAGCAAGAACACCTGTCATGTTAACTTTGACTGGAGCAAAGGCGTGAGAGGAATCAGTCGTGCCGTCACCACGTGCCCAATAAACACCCCAAGTGTATATCATTTGGCCATCGTCACGTAACGCTACTGAGAACTGATCTCCTGCTGCTATCTTTGAGATTTTTACGCCACTGTCGATAGTAAGAGCGATTGGATGCTCTGAATATGAAACAGCATTATTAATTCCTAATTGACCTAATATGTTAAAAAATAATGTAAAAGTCGTACCATTGTCGTTCGATCCCCACACATACACGTTTCCTTGATCAGATAACGCTAATGTATGTCTTCCGTAAATATCCAAAGTGGAAATTTTCACACCAAAAAGTGCACTTGTTTGATTGACTTGAGTTGGGTATATAACAACTCTAGCTTCGCTACTGGTAACAAATCCTGCTCCTAATTCACCATATTGATTTTCTCCCTAAAATCGAGTTAAAAATTTGAATATCGTCATACCCATCCATAAATAGTATCATCAGTGTTGATAACAAATGTATTAGCAGTTCCAATATCTACAAATCTTGCTGTTTTTCCAAACAATACAGATATGCTTGTGAGTTCATATGGTGTTGGAATCATAGTTGACGTGCCATCACCAACGTTACCGACAGTGTTGTCACCCATAAAGTCAATATCATAATAGTATGGACTTGGTGGTGTTGGAGCTCTAGTGGTGGTAGGTGCTGCCGTTGTTGTTGGTGGATCAGTAGGTTTATCTGTTGTTGGTTCAGGTGTAGTGGTTGGTGCTTCAGTAGTAGTAGTGGGTGCTACAGTGGTAGTGGGTTCAGGTGTAGTGTTAAGTATTTCAGTAGTGGTAGGTGCTTCAGTAGTTGTTGGCGCTATAGTAGTAGTAGGCGCAGGTGTAGTTGTAGGTGCAATAGTAGTAGTAGGTGTTGGCGTCGTTGTCGGTGCAACAGTTGTTGTCGGTGTTGGCGTAGGTGTTGGAGTTGAAGTAGCAGGAACATCAGGAGTATCTACTACGCTGCGAGTTAATATCATAGCGTGGGCAGCTAAACCAATAGATACTCGTGCACTATCCAACAAAGTCGGTTGATCAAATTTTGTTGGGACAGTGCGTGTGAAACCTGTCTCACTTGTAATAGGAGTACCCCATCCAAACAAACTTAAACTTGTATTGCTTGCACCAACTGCTAACATAGGGAATCCACATGCAATTGATTCTGGTATGTCTTCTCCAAATCCTGTCATGTTAACGAGATTGGGAGTGTAATAAGTAGTTGTAGTACCATCTCCATTACCATAGCCAGTACCTGATCCCCAAGCAAAGATACGTCCGTCTCTAGCAAGTACTGCCATATTGTTGGCTCCTGCACAGACACTTCGTATCGGTGCTGAAAGTGACACTACTGCCACTGGATCTTTCTCAACACTACCACCAGTTCCATTGTTTCCAAGTATTCCGTTGCTGTTTTTTCCCCATGTGTATATCGATCCATTGTTTGTCAATACAATGACAGCATTGTCTGATGCATCGATATTGACTACTTGTTGTCCCAACAAAACTCCAGTCATGTTCACAAATCCAGGATAAATTCTGAAGGCAGTTTCTGCAGAGTCTCCAAGTAATCCACTGGCAACATTTCCCCACGAGTGTACTTTTCCGTCGCTTGTCACAGCATAGCTATTAGAAGTACTAAGAGCCATAGCAATAACTACTCTTCCCTTGAGTGAACTACTTGAAGAGGTATCGACTTTGACAGGTGTGTATGAGTAGGATGTAGATCCTACACCTAGTTTTCCAGTGGTACCATCACCCCACATGTACATTTCACCTAACGTGGATAGAGCTGCAGCTGTTTTAGGTCCAGTAGTGATTGATGAGATTGTTACACCAGCTAGCACACCTGTGGCGGGAACTGCTACTGGTACGAGGCTAGTGGCCACACTGCTACCAATCCCAAGTCCACCGTTAGCGTTACTTCCCCATGTGAAAATTTCACCTTCTGTGGTGAGTGCCAGTGAGAATTCTCCACCTGCCGATACCGATTTGACTTCTTTTCCGAATAATGCACCAGAAAGCAAAGTTTGTCTTGGTGAACTAACATCAGAGGTTGGAAAACCCAATGAATAAAAATCTGATCCCCACACATACATTGTACCACTTGCTGTCACGACAATACCAGTATTATCGTTACACATGGCTAGTTGTATGTAGTCATCAAATTGTGTATCACTCACTAGAGGACCAAGTCCAATAATTGTTCCTAGTGTTGTTTGACCAAGACTTCCGCCTTCATTGTAACCGAACGTATAAACTTGATTTGATTGTGTCATGAGAACTGCACTATTACCACCGTTTGCATAAACGGATGTAATAGTGTCAATACTGGAAGTGTTCATTATTCCTGGTGTTGACCTGCTAAAGATCTCCGCAGGTTCTAACAATTCTCCAAATCCATTATATCCCCAAGACACCAAAGTACCGTTCTTTGTTAACGCATAAGCTGCTTCTATACCTAAAGCAACTTGAGTGATATTTGGAGTAGATCCAAAAGCTGCAGCGAAACTGATAGCTACTGGAACATTTTGTATACGTGAATTATCGTCAACTCCTGATCCTAACAAGTAGCCATCTGTACCCCACGTGTACACCATACCATCTTGGGTAAGTGCCAGAACAACTGCGGCATTGGCAACAATGTTAGTTACTGTTTTGCCAACAAGTGGTGCCATGTCGACTTGAACAGGGTATGGCGAATCAACTGTTGAAGTTCCATTTCCTCGAGCATATCCGATTCCCCATGTATAGATCATTTGACCATCAGATCGTAGTGCAACAGAAAATTGAGCTCCTGCTGCCACTTTTTGAATTTGAGCACCAACGTAAACATACAATGGCGATGGAGAGTTAATGTATGTATTCACACCCAATTGTCCTGCAATAGTGAGTCATTATTTCTAAATATACATACCTTTGTCGTTTTTCCCCCAAGAATAAACATTTCCAGTGGTAGATACAGCAAGTGTGTGTGTATCATGGCAATCGATTTGCTTGATTTGTACGCCACTTAAAGTTCCATTTTGTACAACTTGAGTAGGAGTAGCAACTGGAGGACCTGTGGTGTAACCAATTCCAAGCCCACCAACACTATTTTCTCCCTAATAATTAGTTTTTCGGTAAAAATTTCATACCCATGCATAAATCATGTAGTCTAACGTCATGACGAATATCTTGTTAATTCCCATTGCAACAAGCGTTACTTCTTTTCCTGCAAATGGAGTCTTGCTGTTTAATTCAATAGGTATCATAGTAGTAGTTCCCGTTCCGTCACCTATAGCACCTAAAAGTGTTAAAAAACAAAAAGAATTTCACGTACCATTTCCGTTTTTTCCTGCTGCATATATAAAGTAAGGAAGAGGAACTACGACACTAGTTGCAGCATCAGTCATATAGTTCCATGTTGACATGCTAATCGCCGTCGAAAATCGTCGCAATCCTGTTAGTTTTAATGGTGTGAGAACATTGTCGCGACGAATTCCAAATTGGAAACTGTATTGTTAGTTAATTCATAGTGAACATACGAAGTAGATGATCCGCAGCCATACACTTCTCCATTGTCTGTGAGTAAAAAGGATACGTATGCACCAACGTATGCTTTGACGAAAAATGTTCCTTGATCAATGGTAACTTCTGAAATTGGAGTTGGGGTTGCTCTTGGAGATTTATCACCAACACAAAGTTGTCCTATTTTTGTTAGTATCACGAAATCAGTTCATACCATCTTGATTGTTTCCAAACGCGTGTACTTTACCGTCACTAGTTACTACGAGAGAATTTCCACCGCCTGTTCTGTATCCTGCAGAAACATACACGACTGTCTTTCCTCCCATATTTATCATTGAAGGATAATCACCAGTAACATCGAATCTACCTCTTGCAGCGTTGTCACTTCCCCACGTGAAAAGTGACCCATCAGTTGCATATGCTAAACCATGGACTGTTGAAACAGATACTTGAGTGAAAACTCTATTTCCTGCCAGTGTTGTGTCTGCTGCTGATATGTTATATCGCACTGCCGCATCGCCAACGCCAAGTGCTTTGCCTAATACAATGTTAAATATTCATGATAAATACTCACCATCGTTTCTTCCGAAGCCATATAGTTTTCCATCACTTCCTATCATCATCGCGTTTTCATGTGTAACAGTTATGTATGCAATAGTTGTGCCAAGAGGGAGTGGTACAGGCATCATAGCCATATAATCCCCAGTAATAGTATTGTTTCCAAGCAGATAACTACAATGGTTAGAAATATAAAACTCGCTTTACCTATCGCTTGAACCAAAAGCGAATAATTTTCCATCAGTAGTTAATACAAGAGCGCTCGCTTCTCCTGCACTAGCCATTTTAATTGGTACGCCTCCGATTACATTGTTGTAGTCAAAAATGGGTGTTGGCTGCGCAAAGTTGCTGCTGTTGGTAGTATTTTTGCCCAGTGAGCCACGTGAAGATAAACCTGTTCCAAAAAGTTTGCCTGACTCTGTTACAAATAACGTTGTGTATTGTCCTGACGAAGTAGAAGCTATTCTTTCGCTGATAACATCTGATATGTAGTCATATGTTTTTTGGTAACCTGCTTCGAACGAGTTTCGGCCACTTCCCAATGTTTGCCCAAATGTAACTACATTCGCTAGCGAAACTTGCGCTATGCATAGCAACAAGCAAGCCAGTGCGAAGTACGAGAACATAGAACTGTTGTTGGATTTCGTGTAAAGATACGACAAACGACATGTGCCTCTTCCAAATTAAGAGTGACGTTTTTGCAACTTGTTTTATTCAGCGATTAAATCTGTACGTCCATGTCGAGTTGGAACATAGCCTTTTCTTTCACATATACTTTCTTTTTGCGAACCATGATCACTGCAACTACAACAATTATTATTATCACTGCTACAATCAAAACAATCAAAGCAACACCAACAACTGAGCCAACTACAATTCCTGCAATTGCTCCTGCACTCAATGTTTGTGGTTCAATCACCACTGGTTTTGATGTTGTTGATGGAGTGGCAGTGGTTGTTGGTGCTGGTGTTACAGCTGTTGAAAACTCGATTGTTGATGTTATGGCAGGATCAATGTTAATAGCTACATCTTCTGTAACAACTCCAACACTCACTTTCAAGATAGAGCCTCTGATTGCACGGATAGTAAACGGTATTTGGTACACTCGAATCAACTCATCTAATATATCTTTCATGTTCACTGATATTGCTCCTGCTTGATCCACAGTCACTGTTACATTACCTGCTTGATTACCATCTTCATCTGACAAGATCACTGCAAGTTGCGCAGTAGCCGCCAAATATGTTACACTGAACGAGACAGATACCTTGGATACAATAGCATCTTTGGGAATCGTTGCGTTTTGAGCAAACGTGATAGGTAGTGTTACCGTTACGTTTGCACTGGCAAACAGCACCAATGAAGTGTTAACAACTGGAGGTGGTACAAGTGTGATATTTCCAACAACTTGACTTGTTGCAGTGCCTTTTACAATTTGAATAACAGGAGGATTAGTTGGTGCAGGAGTGGCAGTTGTTGTTGGTAAAGCAGTTGTAGAAGGAACAGGCATAGTTGTTGGCACTACGGTGGACGTAGTTGGAGCTTTTGTTGTGGTTGGTGCTTGCGTAGTTGTAGGTACCAAAGTACTTGTAATAGGTTCAATAGTTGAGGTTGTTAGTGCTTCAGTAGTTGTTGGTGCTTCCGTAGTTGTAGGTGCGCTGGTTGTGCTAGTTGTTGGTGCCATTGTTGTAGTTGGAGCAACAGTAGTTGTAGTTGGTGCCCCTGTCGTAGTAGGTGTACTTGTCGTTGTAGCCGCAACAGTAGTTGTAGGCACTGGAGTGGGAGTAGCTGTTGGCCCAGGAGTAGGTGCCAACATTATCGGATCACGAGCTAAAATTACTGTATGTTGGCTCGACGATGTTGCTACTGTTAAACTAGTAGCCATTCTGAAATTGAGCGCTGTTGGCGTTTTATACTGCATCGTTTCTCCTAACTCGTAAAAAGAACCAGTTCCCCATCCAAACAACGCTTGTTTGGTACCATTTGCAACTGTAACGACAACTGTTGTTTTTCCACATGATATCGATAGAACTTTATAACCTTGCAACTTGGTCATATCTACTGCCGTAGGACTACCACGAGTGATATTAGAACCATCTCCTACGGTGTAATCATCGCCTCTTCCCCAAGCATAAAGTGTTCCATTGTTATCCATGGCAACCATGTTACTTTTGCCCATACATATTGATGTAACAGTTTTTGATTTCAAAACACCAGAAGCGTCTACTGATAATGGAATTGTAACTGTCGTTGGTGTGGTTGATCCACGACCAAGAACACCTTCATCATCAGCACCCCAACCATATATTGAGCCATCAGAAATCAACACTGCAACAGTACGATACTGTGCAACGATCTTTGTGACGTATTTTCCTGCTAGTGTATTGACTGCTATTGGCACCAACTGATGTATTGTGGTTGATAAAGTACTGTTGCCTAATAAACCATGTGTGTTTGCTCCCCAAGCATACACTTTGCCTTCGTTTGTTAGTGCAAAGCTTGCTTCATCTGTGAGTGCCATACTAGTAACGGTTTTGCCAAAGAGAGCACTCTGGATACCAGTATTTAAAGGAACAGGTCCAACTATAATATTGGTGTTTCCAGTACCAAGTTGACCCACACTATTGCTACCCCACATGTATACACCATTTGTTGTCAACGCTGCAACAGTGACAGTGCCAGCAACTGCAGACAACACTTTTGCACTTAACTGTACCGCTACAGCAACATTCGAGCTAAACACATTTGGACTAGTTATACCAAGGCAGTTTTGATTATTGTCGCCCCATGAATACAAATTTCCGTCAGCTGATAGTGCTAATGTGAAGCCAAGTCCATCGTATCCACCAGCCCAAACATTCACAATTTCTTTTCCTGCCAATACACCAGTAGTTAAAGGTGATCTTGGTATTTTAACAACTGTAGCATCGTAGCCAAGTACATTTGAACCCCAAGTGTAAATTTTGTTACTTGTTGTCACGGCGATACCACCACTATTTGAAATTGCTACAAGTCGCACATCACTGTCGAATTGAGACATGTCCATGCGTCCCAGTGCTTTTTTAGTCACATCACCACTTGCTAGCGCTCCATTATCATTATTTCCAAACGTGTAAATTTTAGCATCTTGTGTGATAAAAAGACCAGTAAATCCACTAGCATAAAACGATGAAAAATTTCCTACAATACTAGTATTGGCTACGATTGGTGTATTGGATAATCCCAACGAACTTAGCATCGTTTGTTCTGTGTTATCACCCCATGAAAACAGAGTACCACTGTCTGTTAGTGCGTACGCTGTGTACGAGTTCATATAGATTCGAATAATATTGTATGGTGATAACGCTGGTACTTCAGTAGGTGACTGAGCGTAAAGATCTAGTCCAATACCAAGTTGAAGTACAATGTTTTCTCCCCATGAGACAACTTTTCCATCTTGCGTAAGCGCTAGTATTGCATAGCCACTAGCTGCAACGCTAGTTACTATTTTCCCGTTGAGTGCGCCTGTCATGTTCACTTGAGTAGGAACAGAGGTCACATTTGGCATATATTGACCGTTTCCTAGTACGGAACCTTTACCCCACACATAAATCATCAAACCATCTTCACGTAGAGCAACAGAAAATCCAGACCCAGCTGCTACCTGCTTGATTCTTTGGCCAGTTTGAGTAACGTTCACAACTAGTGGATACGCAGAGTTTGGCAATATGTCACCCTCTCTTGCTAATTCGTTTTGTCCGTTTGATCCCCATGCATACACAACTCCTTGATCAGATAGTGCAAGTGTGTGCGAATGATAAACTGATAAATGCGAAATCTTAACGCCAAGTAACACTCCTGACTGGTATACAGGAGTAGGATTCATTTCATAAATAGATGCACCACCAGATATGTAACCCACTCCCAAATTTCCCAAATCATTTTGTCCCTAATATTGTGTCAGTATGTTTAAATTATTCTTACCCATGCGAATATTTGATCGTTTGTATCAATGACATAGGTACTTGATGCACCTGTTGTTACATACTTGATTATCTTTCCAGCTAATGTAGTACCTACTAGTTGCACTGGTATTGGCGTGACATATCCTGTACCATCACCAACAGTACCTTGTTCGTTGTTACCCATTACAAATATCTTGGACACAAATGGAATTTTTGGTGGAGGAGGTTCTGTAAAGTTTCGCGTTAGAACAACAGCATGAACTCCAACAAGTGACATGGATACTTTCATGGTATGTGAAGGTGGAATCGTGTTCACTCTTGTTGGAGTGGGCGATTGTTCAACATCACCAAGTTCTTTTCTTATGGCAGTTCCCCATGCATATGCTTCTCTGTATGTTCCATTGTTAGCTACTGCTATGACCGATGTACTTCCACATGAAACTGTTTCTACCTTGAAAAGTGAAGAAATTCCATTCATGTTCACAAGCACAGGTGAGTAGCGATCTTCAGTGTCACCGTCGCCATTAGCGTAATCACTTCCAGAACCCCACGCATAGAGATTTCCATCTTCATCCACAGCAGCCATATTTCTTTGACCAATACAAATAGTTTGTATCATCTTGTTGGCTAATGCACCTGTGGTATCTACAGCAACAGGAAGTGGGAAAATTGAAGCGTCTGTTGTGCCGATTCCCAAAAGACCGTTTTGGTTTAGACCCCATGTGTACACTTGACCATCAGAGGTAATCACTGCAACTGCACTATCTCTTGCAAAGATTTTGTAAACAAATTTTCCATTCAAAGCACCTGTTGTGTTGACAAGCGCAGGTGTTGTTCGTTGACTACCAAAATCAATTGTGTCGTCTGCTAGTAAGCCATTTCCATTACCTCCCCATGAATAGACGTAACCTTCTGAAGTGAGTGCAAAACTAGAACCTTGCGTGATAGCAATCCCTACTACTGTTTTTCCAGCAACATTAACAACTTGAGGTGCGTATGCAAGGCCGAATGTAATACCATCTCCGAGTTGGCCAAGAGATCCATCACCCCACATGAACATTTTTCCTGTTTTTGACATTGCTGCTGCATTATGATCACTAGCAGCAACTGCAGAGATTGGATGTCCAGTCAAAGTGTTATCGACATTGACGACAGCTCTTGGTGTTAAACTCTTTGTTGCTACATCTTCACCTATTCCAAGACATCCATAGGTGTTATCACCCCATGCAAACATGTTACCATCTGTTGATACAGCAAGTGTGAAACCATACCCTGCTGCTACAGCTACTATTTCTTTACCAAGTAATACTCCTGTGTGTAATGTGATTCTTGGTGGATCAACAACTTCAGAATTAAATCCAAGAGTTGCTTCATAGTTGGCACCCCAAGTATACGCTACTCCACTGGTAGTAATTGCTATACCTCCATTCTCACTACAAATGGCATCTTGTATAGGACCAGAAATATCTGTTGATATGATTGGCCCCAGTGGTGACACAGGTATGCTTTCTTTTCCATCTCCCATTGCACCGTTATCGTTAACACCAAATGTGTAAACTTGTTTTGATTGCGAAATGATCATACCAGTAGTTCCAACAGCTTTGATAGCAGAGATGCTACCAACAATTGCTGTGTTGATGACAAAAGGTATGTCGCTATGGGTAAAAGCAGCGTTTTGCAACAGTAATCCATTCGCATTACTACCCCACGCGAGAACTGTACTAGTGTTTGTTAGGGCATAACCTGATTCATAGCTCAATGCAATTTGCGTGATTTTAGAACCTGCAGGTAACGCTGACAAATTGACTGTCACTGGTGAACGAGCGATATATACAGCACTATCACCACTTCCAAGCTGATATCCAGAGTTTTCACCCCATGAAAATAGTAGTCCATCTTGAGTGAGTACAAGTACTGTTCTACTACTTGCAGCAATATTAGTTATTGTTTTTCCTTGTAGAACACCAGTCATAAGCACTTGTATAGGAACTTTTGAGTCCTCTTGCTCTCCGTTACCAGTACCAAGTGCTATATTATATCCCCATGTATACACCATTTGACCATCTTCTCTTAACGCAACTGAATAAGAATCTCCAGCGGCTATCTTTTTGATCTTGTTACCACCCATGTTTACTGCTACAGGCACTCTAGATTTTGTGTTACTGTTAATTCCAAGTTCGCCTGTATTGGTTAGTGTGAGTTACAAAGCATACCATTTTCATTTTTTCCCCAAGAGTATACATTTCCAGTGTCTGAAAGCGCAAGAGTATGATAGGCGTAAATATCAATTTGAACGATATTAACACCTAACAAAACACCAGTTTGGTTTACACGTGCTGGCTTGTATACTCTAAAGCCGTCTGGACCACCAGAGATTCCTGCTCCAACTTGACCATCGTCGTTTCTTCCCTGTAATTGTAAATTTATGATTAAATACCACATACCCAGCCGTAAATTTGGTTATCATTTGTGATGACAAACACGTTGGCAAAACCAACATCAACCATAGAAATAAACTTGCCTGCGAGAACCGTTCTACTGCTCAACTCAAAAGGTTGTGGAATGACTGATCCTGTACCATCACCAACAACACCTTTGAGATTGTAACCCATTACATAAACATCGTATGGATATGTTGGTGGTGCTGGTGTAGGAATGTACTCAGTAGTGTTACGTGTCAAAACTACTGAATGAGTGTTGCCATTCATTGATGTAGAAATCTTCACAGTTCGTGCGTTGAGTAGTGGGATAGCAGTTACTCTAACTGGAACTGATACCGTTCCAACTTCTCCAATTTCTTGTCGTGAAGGGTTACCCCATCCGAAAATAGCTTTTTCATTTCCTCTGGAAGCTACTAACAACATTGTATTCTCACCGCATGTAATAGATTCTGGTTTGTATCCTGATAATGCAGTCATGATCACAGCAGCAGGAGAGAACTGATCGTCTGTGTTTCCAACACCATTGGCGCCATTGTTACCCCTACCCCAACCATACAGAGTTCCATTTGCGTCTATTGCGCCCATATTTGCTGAACCAACACAGTAACTAGTGATGTTCTTATTAAGGAGCACACCTGATGTATCTACAGGAGTTGGAATTAAGACTGCTGATCCGTCCGTACTGCCAGTACCCGCTGTACCGAAAAGGTTGTCACCCCAGGTAAATAATAATCCATCTGAAGTGAGTAGAGCTGCCGATGAGCCGCCTGCTTTGATTGAAACAATTATCTTGCCATTCAATAATGTTGTATTAGCCAATCCAGGAAAAGTGGTGTACGTAAAACCAGGCACACCGTCACCAAGTAATCCATTTGACTGACTTCCCCATGAGTAAAGCTTGTTATCTTGAGTAAGTGCAAAACTTGCTGCTTCAGTAATAGCAATTTTGATTATTTTCTTTCCAGTCATGGGACTTGATGCGTTATTTAAAATCTGTGGTGCAAACATATCAGTTGTAGATCCAATACCTAACTGTCCGTTGTTATTTGCTCCCCACATGAACATTGTACCAGAATCAGAGAGTACTGCAACAGTAGTGCTACTTGCAGCAATATCTGATACAGTTATGCCAGCCAATGCACCACTTGTGTCTACTGCAACTGGAATAGAGCTGAATTCAATGGTTGTTCCAGTGCCGAGGCAACCGTATCCATTGTCACCCCATGAGTATACTTTACCGTCACTTGTTAGAGCAATTGTAAAACCACCTCCTGCTTGAACATTAACAACATCTTTTCCTTGCAAAACACCATTGTGCAATGTAACTCTTGGTGGATAAGCAGTGGTGGAATCAACACCTAAAGTACCTTGATATCCCCATGTATAAAGAGTACCACTCGTAGTGTGACCAATTGCTGCCATTTCGTTGATTTTAACATCTACAACAGTGCTATCAAAGGCTGTCATAGTTGCACGTACGATCAAGGACTTTAGTGTTCGTTTTCCTGTACCTAATGTACCGTACTGACCATAACCAAACGTGTAAACTTGTTTTGATTGTGTAATGATTACACCAGAATCACCATTAGCTTGAATAGAGTGAATTGGACCATCGAGTA
>JAESGV010000257.1_pt1 | contig 25223 bp, 12 predicted proteins | sample 9269781 | NCBI WGS metagenome assembly JAESGV01 (sample SAMN15741586, study PRJNA653496) | algae metagenome | isolation source: Tildeniella torsiva UHER 1998/13D and co-occurring heterotrophs from... | place: Slovakia: Slovak Paradise National Park, Hrabusice, Kosice Region | collected 2000-01-01
TACTCCTAAATTTGTCTAACTAGATGTGAAAGAGCTAGCGTGTCTAAAACGTATTCACGTTCGTGTGTTTGAAAAAATTGTTCTGTTCGAACCAAAGTTGACTGCGGTCACAAAAATACATCACATAACCCGCTTTAGTCAAAGATATTTTGTAACTTGTCAACCGATTATCACTGTAAAAATAGCGTGATTTGACATGTACATAAGGAGGATGAAATCACCGTAGCTAACTACGAATCACCACTTCAAAAAGGTATTGGTTCCTGCCAGCGCAGCTATAACGCAAGAAAATGTTATGATTGAAAATTGTTTACTGCATTGTCCTCCATTTAGAGCAAAAATACAACAGCTGTAGCGGCGACTACAGCTGTCATTATCTCCAAGCTAGATGTGGCAGTGTTACTTCTTGCAGGTGGGCGAGTTGTAGTATTTGGAATAGCTGTATTAGTAGTACTTGGTGTTGCTGAAGGCTGGACGGAGGTCGGTGCAGTTGATGGTACTGTTGTAGGAGCTATAGTTGATGGTGCTACTGAGCTAGGTATGACAGTTGATGGAGGCGCTGTAGTTGGTAATTCAGTTGATGGAGCAAGAGTGCTTGGTGCTAACGTAGATGGTGCGACTGTTGGTACAGTTGTTGGGGGAGCAAAAGTTGACGGTGCAGCGCTAGATGGGGCACTTGACGGCTCAAAAGTTGATGGAGATACTGTCGATGGTACACCAGTTGATGGTGAGATAGTAGCAGTCGTTGGTGCCAAAGCTTCAGTAGCGACAACAATTTGACCTCTCATTCCAGTCGCCACATGTGGAACACAGATATAATAAATTGTGGTTCCGCTTTGTTCACTTGTGATAGTAAGGTCAAAAGATGCTACTTCACCTGGCAATCCGCTAACAAATCCATTGCTAATAAACGAATTTTCATCAGCAACCTGAACCACGTTATGTGTCAATCCCAATCCTTGGAAGCTAATGATATCACCAACATTTGCTGAAACAATAGCTGGATCAAACGTATCGCCAACAGTAGTAACCGTTACTGTTGCACAGCTAACGATCGCCAATAGTAGAGCTAATATTACAATTACCTTCATGTGTTTTTGTTTAATGCAAGAGAAGAGGTTGTTTCCGGAATTAAATTCAGTTGGCATACGATTTTCGACTTATTCCTTGTCAGCTATTGGATAGCTAATATGTGATACTAATAAAGCTATGATTTTCAACATCTGGCTCTTTGGTAAATCATTCGCTTGAGAAGAGGCATTTTCTAAATAGCCGTCAACTGATTCTAGCTAGTGCAAAACTAGTACACGTGCAACTATGAGCGCAATGAGCTTGAAACTTTTGATACTCGTAGCCATAGCTCACTTGTACTTGTGTAAATCGGATTGTTACGGAACCAGATATGATGACCCAAATGTATGCTCAGGTTCCGAATGCGAAAAAGTTTCTTTTTTATTTCGCGAGACACTATTGATTGAGAATCGTGTTCCAATTACATTACCAGAAAAATATTCGCTTAGTGTAACTATTGATACAGCAACATTAATCAAAGAGGAACATCTGGCAAGCGATTGCAACGACTTGCGAATTTATTATTTTACTGGCTCACAGCATATTGAGCTAGATATATTTATTAGCCCATACAACTTTCGCTGCAATACAAATGCAACAAAAGTATGGTTTCGTCTTCAAAAAGACATCGCAGAGTCTGCCAAAGACTCTGATAACTATTTATTATATTCCAACACGTCAGTCATGTCGCCTGCGAAGTCGGATAGCTCCAACATTTTTTATTACAGCAAGAGCTTTGACGAAGTTCATGATGGTTGGAGGAATGTACAGTATTCAATATATAATGGGAAACAGATGCTACACAAGCTATCTAAGAAGGCATCAACCTTAAAGGTAGCCTCGGAGGTTATCGATTTTGAGTTAAACGCGGTAATACTACCAGAAACCTCATCGAAAAAGATTATTGTTGGTATGAGCGCGCAACATCGAAAAGGATATTCTATCGCGTTGGATTTATCACCAGAAGCAGCAAACTTGAGTATCATATCCGGAATCAGTTCTCGAGATATGATGGAATCAAAACAGATTTCATCTTCATCGAGGAAGACATACACAGTTTCCCTCGTCAAAACAGCTAATTTCGTTCAGTCTTTAGTGTACAGTAACGAAGAGCTTTTAGGACAACTTTACACAGGATATGCCGCAGAAGAGGCTCTTGATACAATTGTGCTAGCTGGTGCTTCGTACTTTGTCGATTTTATCTCGCTTCGGCCGATCATAGTTGATCCGTCAGTAACTCGGCAGGGGATGATTTCACCTGCACCGAGTTGGTGCCAGTGCCAAAACGGCACATCAGGGAAAACATGTTCCATGAATAACCAAGTAATGAGAAGAGAAGTTGAGCGACTAAATCCACATAAAAGACTGCTGGTTTGTGGTCAGAGTTTCCCTAGTGATCCTGTAGTATGCAACGGTCATGGATCATGTAACTTTATAACCTCTGTATGTACATGCAGTGCTGGATACTCTGGTAGTCTTTGTCAGAATTGGTACTGCAATTCTATACTTTATTCTGCAGCGTCCGTTTGTTCAACAAACGGTACCTGTGTGTCACCTAATACATGCACATGTGATTCTGGATTTAGTGGAACGTGGTGTCAATACTGGTATTGTGGAGCTTACGAGCGACAATCGGCATCTGTTTGTTCAACAAATGGTACATGTACAGCACCTTCAAACTGCTTGTGTAAGACAGGGTTCAGTGGAGCGACTTGTGAAAATTGGTACTGCAACTCGATACTTTACTCTTCTGCGTCAGTATGCTCCACTAATGGCACGTGTATTGCACCTTCCACGTGTAATTGCAAATCAGGTTTCTCAGGCACAAACTGTGAGAATTACTACTGTAATAGTATCATCTACACCAATAATGCAGGTTGCTCTACTAACGGTACTTGCATAGCGCCTTCAACATGTAACTGTAAGACTGGTTTCTACGGTACATGGTGCCAGAATTGGAACTGTAACAGTGTTGCTATGAACTCTGCTTCTGTTTGCTCAACAAACGGGACATGTATCTCACCTGATGTTTGCTCGTGTAAAACAGGTTACACAGGGACATATTGTTCCAGTTGGAGTTGCAACGGTATTGATAGACTATCAGCTTCTGTATGTTCCGCCAATGGTACATGTACAGCACCTTCAACATGTACATGTAAAAGTGGATACTATGGGCCAAATTGTGAATTTTGGAACTGTAACTCTGTTTTGTACTCTAGTGCATCGGTATGTTCCACAAACGGTACTTGTGTTGCTCCCGATACATGCTCATGCAAGTCAGGTTTTTATGGATCAAATTGTGAAAATTGGAGGTGTAACTCGATCATTATGACAAATAACGCAGGTTGCTCAACAAATGGAACATGTGTTGCGCCTAGTACCTGTAGTTGTAAATCAGGATTTTACGGAAGTACATGTCAGAATTGGAACTGTAATGGAATCATTATGAGTTCAAATTCGGTGTGTTCGACTAATGGATCGTGTGTCTCTCCTGATGTATGTTCCTGTAAGAGTGGATTCTCTGGTACAAATTGTGAGAATTATTACTGCAATAGTGTCATATACACCAATGATGCAGGTTGTTCCTCTAATGGTACTTGTGTGGCACCTAACACGTGTAACTGTAGGACTGGGTATACAGGAACGTACTGTTCGAGTTGGAACTGTAATGGTGTAGATCGACAATCGGCGAGTGTATGCTCCACGAACGGTACATGTGTATCTCCTGACACGTGTATGTGTAATTCTGGGTTCTATGGCTCAACTTGTCAGAATTGGAATTGCAATGGTATAGCGATGAATTCTGCTAGTGTTTGTAGTACAAATGGTACTTGCATATCACCTGATACATGTTCGTGTAAAAGTGGATTTACAGGAGCGTACTGTTCTAGTTGGAGTTGCAATGGTGTGGACCGTAATTCTGCATCGGTATGCTCTACAAACGGTACGTGCATCGCTCCCTCGACGTGTATGTGTAAAGCAGGTTACTCGGGTTCAAATTGTGAAAATTACTATTGCAATAGCGTCATATACACGAACGATGCTGGTTGTTCTTCCAATGGCACCTGCATATCACCAAGCACATGTAACTGTAACTCTGGATATTTAGGTAGCATGTGTGAAACATGGAAGTGCAACAACATTGCCATGAATTCAGCAAGTGTATGCTCTTCAAACGGAACATGTGTTGCACCGAGTATGTGTAGTTGCAAATCAGGATTTTCTGGATCAAATTGTGACACATGGACTTGCAGTGGAATCATGATGAATTCTGCTGCCGTTTGTTCTAGTCATGGCCAATGTACTGCACCAGATACGTGTTCATGTAACACGGGTTATTCTGGCGCGACTTGTCAAAGTTGGACTTGTTTTGGGTTGAGCAATTTGGACGCAAACGTTTGTAATACACATGGTTCATGTACAACTCCTGACACGTGCGTATGTAGTGGTGGCTATTCGTACGTTCGAATTTGAATTTTATTAATGTTAAATAGTGGATTATCTTGCAATATAGCACCAACAACTACAGCAACACCGACACCAACAGACTCGCCAACACCAACTTCAACAACAATACCACCAACTACATCGACAACTACGTCACCTACATTTGCAACAACTACAGATACACCAACAACTGCTGCAACATCAACTTCAGCTCCTGCTACTTCCACCACGTCATCAACTACTACAGAGGTGCCAACTACAGATACACCAAGTACAACAATTTCACCTACTGGTTCTACAACCTCAACGCCAATCACAATAGCACCGACATCAACGCCTACTACTTCAACTAGTACTGAAACGCCAACTCCAGCAGATACTACCACAACAGCACTTTCGACCACAACGCTACCACCAACAACCAGCACAGTTTTTCCGACAGACACACCAACTGTAACACCCACAACTTCTTCGCCTACTGATACTCCAACACCATCAGATTCGCCAACACCGACGCAAACTTATTCAACACCATCAACTACAACTTCTACTACGTCTACACTTGGTACAACAACAACGGCAGTACCTTCAGCTACTGTGTCAACGGTAACTACAACACTTGGTCTAACTACAACTACAGCGCCAGGTGTACAACCGACAATCGATACTATTGATACAATAATAGCTGGTCCAAGCTCAGTCATATCAATAACGGGCACCATGTTCACAAGCTACACCACATGTCGATTCAGTGATACACAAAGTACAATCTTCACGCAAGCGGTGTACATCAACAGCACGTATATTTTATGTATAGTGCCTGCTAACGCAAGTTCCTCACTAGACGCATCTTTACCACTGCTGTTGGACGTGTCAAGTGATGGTACAACTTATAACAATGCATCATACCAACAAGTGCTCGATTTTGTGTCATTACCCATACCTACTATTGCAAGTGTCGGCTCATCAATAGTAGGTCCTTTCTCTGTTATTGATGTTACTGGTACTCTTTTCACTACCAACACAAGTTGTACGTTTTCTTCTGGAAACGTTAGTGTTACCGTGCCAAGTACTTTTATCAATGATACCTTGGTGAAATGTTCCGTACCAGATTCAAGCATAGCACCATTTTCATCTCCTGTATTACTGCAGGTCACGAATGATGGAACAACTTATGTTTCATCTAATTCTACACCGGTCGTAAATATACCATATGTACCTCAGCCAATACCGGTTATACAATCGATTGATGAGCCAGTAATAGGTCCAGATAGATTAGTAACAATACGTGGTTCTTTGCTTCAACCTGGAGCATCATGTCAATTCACAATCGGAGGTGTGGAGACTTCGAACGTTCAAGCACAGTATATCAACAGTACATTGATAATATGTCGAGTGCCAAACAACACAACTGGTACAACAGGCGATCCAATCACCGTTAAAGTTTCAAACGATGGAGTCGTTTATTCAAATAATATAGTACCATCGTATACATCAGTACTCGTACCAGTGGTGACTAGCATAGGCCAGAGTGCAGTAGGACCTGGAAACACTCTACTTGTTACAGGATCATTGTTCACAAATACAAGTAGTTGCAGATTTAGAGTTGGTATGGTAACAGTTGAGGTGCCATCAACACTTATCAACGATACGTTGATACAGTGTACTGTTCCAAATTTCAATTTATCTAATGCGGCTAACGTACAGTTAGATATCACAAATGATGGAATAGGATACAGTACCTATGGACAGAACACGCTACCTATTTTACCATCGGCGATACCTATCATAGGTAATATAGATCAAACCATCATCACATCAGGAGTTGTAGTAACCATACAAGCATCTCTGGTTACACCTAACACTACTTGTCGATTTTCACTAGGTGAGTTAACCTATGAAACAAGTGCTGTTTTTATCAACAGCACGACAGTACAATGTAAGACACCTATGATACTAGATACAGGTGTATTAACACTATCCCTATCTAACGATTGTACTTATTACAGCACGAACCAATCTGTGCTATACACTATCACACCAACCATGTCATCGTCGGATGTTTCTATACTAGGACCTGGTAACACAATCACTGTTACGGGTACACTCTTCACAAACCACTCAATATGTCAATTCTCATCAGGAAGTAATATTGTTCAAGTATCAGTGGCTTATATCAATAGTACGAGTATACAGTGCATATTACCATCAAATAATATGACTGTAGGGACAATACAGTTTGCTGTAACAAATGATGGAGTAACATACCCAGCACCAATGAATATTACGTACGTTAGTACACCAATACCAGTTGTGCAGGGATTTGATACAACAAACGTTGGGTTGGGATCGACTATTGTTATAAAAGGTAGTTTACTCTCAAGCAACGCAACGTGCCGGTTTACCATAGGTTCTGATGTCATCTATGTACCGGCTGCATACTCAAACTCAAGCAGTATTTCTTGTCAGGTACCAAGCTTGAATACAACGATTAGTATTCAAGTAGAGGTGTCAAACGATGGTGTTGTGTACTCTAACGACCCATCACATGTTGTACAATACACGTACATCACTCCACCTACTATACAATCAATACATCAGTCAGTGGTTGGACCTGGCAACACTGTTACGCTAACTGGACAACAATTCACCAACTCATCCTACTGTAAATTCACGAGTGGTGGGGTAACGTTCGTTACACAAGCTTTGGAGCTCAATTCAACAAGCATCCACTGTATTACACCCCAATTCAATAACAACAACCACACTGTAACGCTCACTGTCTCCAGTGATGGTTTTGCATACAGTAGTACCTACGCAACGGTAATATACTTGAATACGCCAATACCAGAAGTATCATCGTTCAATACTGATACGATAGGTCCCAGCTCGATCGTTACTGTTACAGGAAAACTATTTCAAAACGGATCTACGTGTTACTTTACAATGAACCAAACACGAATTGATGTACCTGCAATTTACAACTCTGCAAGTCAAGTAGTATGCACCGCACCTAACCTTGGCGCCGATGGTTATGCAACACTTACTATTTCTAATGATCAAAGTCATTTCTATGACCCAACAACAGCTCCGTTCATCTATGTTAGTGTTACGCCACCACTTGTTGGACAAATTGATGTAACTACTGTTGGACCAGGAAATGTCATTCATATACAAGGTTCATCGTTCACAAACTCGTCAATTTGTAGATTTTCAAACAATGGACAAGATGTGTTCACTGCAGTAGAATATGTTAACTCTACATTCGTACATTGTGTTGTTCCAGACGCTAATTTTACTACAGGTAATATTAGCGTGTCAGTACAACTATCATTATCAAATGATGGTAACACGTTCGTGAGTAGCACGGTGGTACTGACATATTCAGCTGTAATTGTACCTGTAGTTCAAGGATTTAGTACTAATGCTGTACTACCAGGCACAGTTGTATCAGTGTATGGATCAAACTTTTTCAACACAACAGTTTGTCGTTTTACTATTGGGAATCTAGTAGTTTACTCACCAGTAACGTACACGAGTAGTAATCAAGTATCATGCGTTACTCCGCTCACAAACGCTACAGATATTGTTAGACTTGACTTATCAAATGACGGAGTGACATTTGCTACAAGTCCTGTGACAATGTCTATCACCTGCTTGGTGCAACCCACTGTAACATCAGTTGATCAAACTATCGTTGGACCAGGTAGTGTAGTCACGCTCCAAGGAACTTTTACCAACCAGTCGGTGTGTAGATACTCGTTGGGTGATTACGTATCGGTAATACAAGCGACGTTTATTAGCTCGACCTCTATTCAATGCATCATACCTACAAATTCAAACACAACGTCAAGTAGTAACGATACGATATTATTATCTGTTTCAAACTCTGGTTCAAACTTTTATAATGTATCTACTATAGTTATACCATACGTAACTACACCAGTAGCGATCATAAACAAAATAGATACATCAAGTGCATCCAAAAATAGCATCATATCGATCATTGGTTCATTGTTCACCAATGGAAGTACTTGTTTGTTCTCTATGAACCAAGTAAATGTATCAGTGCAAGCAGTGTTCGTGAACAGCACGTTTATACAATGTGTAGTACCACAGTTTGCTAGCAATGGACCTGTACACGTTGATGTTTCGAACGATCAAGTAGTGTATAGTAGTGGTGCAAATTCACCAACATTTCAGTATGTGGTACCACCTACTGTACAGTCAATTGATACCTCTATTGGAGGACCAGGAAATACTGTACAAATCATAGGATCAGGGTTCACTAACACCACTATATGCAAATTCACTGATGGACAAGTTACATACACGGTTAATGCAACTTTTGTGAATAGTAGCAGCGTGTCATGCACTATTCCGCAAATTATAGGCGTTTCAAACATTCAGTTGTACCTCGTGAATGGTGACGTTGCAGCAAGTGGTGGTAGTAATTTCACATATGTCGCCGAGAGTATACCTGTTGTACAGAATGTCAATCAAACGACAACTAGTCCTGGAGTTGTCGTAAATGTTACAGGATCGCTCTTTACAAATCACTATGTTTGTAGATTTAGCCAAGGAAACGATATCATTTTAGTACCCATGATCAACTTTGGTTGTACTACACCTGTGTTTAACACAACAGGTGCAATAAGATTAGAAGTGTCTAATGATGCAACTCACTACGTAACGGCAGCAGAATTACAATTCTATGCAAGTCCAAATGTTGTTGGCATAGATAGTTCAAGCATAGTACCTGGACAAACAGTCACTCTATCAGGAACATCATTCACTAATGAGTCAACATGTATTTTAGAGTACCAAGGTGTTGCAATAACGATGTCATGCATATACATCAATTCAAGTACAATACAATGTACTGTACCAAGTATCAACTACACTGCAGGACAGATACTAGTACACTTGTATGTTTCGAATCATGGGGTAGTGGGAAGTAGTCAAACTCTTACCTATACTCAACTACCACTTCCTATCATCACAAGCATTGATGCAACAACTGTTGGTCCTGGAAATACTATTATTCTTTCAGGTTCGCAGTTATATAATGGATCATTGTGCATGTTTACATGTAACGGTACAAGTGTGATCACACCATCAAATAGATCAAGTTGTGTAGTACCTGTGTTACCATGTGCAAACCAACAAGTATACTTGTCTGTATCTAACGATGGATACACTTATGTAAACGTTTCTGGTGTTACGTACACAAGTACACCTGTACCTGTTGTCTCTGGTATCGATCAAGTGGTTGTTAGTAGCGGATCCACCGTCACTATCTCTGGTAGTTTATTTGTAGCGAACATGACATGCAGGTATACTACAGTAGGTGGTGATACAGTTCTAGTTGCAGGTATACTCGCAGATTCAAGTCACGCTATATGTCCTGTACCAACTCTAAACGCTACTGTGTACTCAGTGAGCGTGTCAAATGATGGACAGTTCTTTGTAGCTGTTTCTAACATAACAGTGTTGAGTGTGGTATCACCTACGATCTCTACTATTGACGCAACAAGTGTATCACCAAACAATGTCATCACCATTCAGGGCTCTTCGTTCGCAAACACTACCATTTGCAAATACAACAATGGAGCAATAAGTGTAATCGAACCTGCTATCTATGTCAATGCATCAGTGGTACAGTGTCGAGTACCTGCAAGTAACTTTACATCAAGCACGAATATTACAGTCACTGTTTCATTAACGTTATCAAACGACGGAGTAGCTTATTCTTCGCCACAAGTGATCGCTTATACGCAACTACCTGTGCCAACGTTATCGTCACTCAATGTATCTCTTGTTGGACCAGGAACAGTCATTACAGTATCAGGTAGCTCCTTTTATAATGAATCCATATGTCGATTCACAATTGGAGGAAACATAGTGTTAGTAGATGCCAACTATGTGAATGGAAACCAAATTACCTGCCAAGTACCTACTAATAGTTCATTTAATGGAACTATCCAACTAAGTGTTTCCAATGATGGAATTTCATACACGAGTTCAAGTTCTGTGAGTATGGTTAGTACTGCAATACCAACTGTGAGTAGCATTAATACGTCTACAGTAGGACCAGGTTCAGTTATTACTGTTACTGGTACGTTATTTACACCAAATGCTACATGCTTTTTCAACCAAACTACTGTACCTGCCGTATATATAAGTTCGACAACTATTCAGTGTCCTGTTCCAAGCTTTAACGTGAGCACGGTTTTAACGCTGGCTATATCAAATGATGGTTTACATACTAGTTACGAACCTACTAGTCTAGCGTTTGTAACAGTAACACCTCCTGTAGTGCATTCGATTGACCAGACAAATATACAACCTGGCGATGTACTCACAATCTATGGAACATCGTTTAGTAATCACACAGTGTGCAGGTTCTCCTCTGGAAGTCAGTCAGTTGATGTTAATGCCACGTACATTAATAGTACTGTAGTACAGTGTAACATACCAAAAACTTTTACATCACAAAATGTTACTGTGGATGTTCTAGTTACGTTATCAAATGATGGACTAACGTACACATCGCCTCAAGTAGTTACTTATACACAACTACCACCACCATCAATAGCATCAATCAATACACCTGTTGTTGGCCCAGGAACAGTGATTACCGTTACAGGTTCTGATTTGTACAACGGATCTACCTGTCGTTTTACGATTGGCAGTGATACCATCTATGCTCCTGCTACATACATTAGTACAATCCAAGTCACGTGTACTGTACCAAACAATGCATCTTTGTACTCGAACACAAGTCAAATTCAACTAGCATTGGCTAACAGTGGAACAAGTTTCACAAGTTTAGGTGCGACATCAGCAATATCATTCACAACGACACCAATACCCGTAATAACAGGACTTGACAAGACCACAGTTGGACCTGATTCAGTTGTTACTATTATTGGCACTCAGTTTGGACCAAAATCAACATGCAATTTTAGTAACAATGGAGTTGCTATTATAGTACCTGCTACCTACATTGACAGTAACCATGTACAGTGTGACGTACCAAATTATAACGCTAGTACGACACTCGTACTTACCGTATCTAATGATGGAATTCACTACAACTATGGACTCTCGTCAAACATTACGTTTGTACCTGTAACTCCACCATTTATTGCTTCAATAGACAATACAAACGTTAGTCCAGGAAGTAAACTGGTGATACATGGTTCATCATTCACAAACACTACCATTTGTAAGTACACGTACAACTCAACATCAGTGTATGTGAACGCAACGTTTGTGAGTGATACGGAGGTTTACTGTGCTGTACCTGTAACTAATTTTACTACACCCACTATGGTCACTGTTTCTGTGATTGTTAGTCTTTCTAACGATGGAACTACATACACATCATCTCAAGTAATCTCCTACACGCAGTTACCAACTCCTACTATTTCCGGTGTAGATACTGCCATTGTTGGCCCTGGGTCAGTAATAACAGTGTCTGGTTCTCAGCTTTATAATGGTTCTACCTGTAGATTCACTACAAATAATAACAGTATCGTAGCACCTGCAACATACATTAGCGCTACGATAGCTACTTGTACTGTTCCAAGTAACGCAACATTTACAAGTCCAATACTATTCTCAGTTTCGAACGCAGGATCGAGTTTCTCGAGTTCCCTATCGCTTCCATTCACCGCTATACCAATACCGTTAGTGAGCGCCGTTGATCAAACAACAGTAGGACCAGGTTCTATTATTACAGTAACTGGAAGTATGTTTAGTCAGAACGCCACGTGCATATTTTCAAGTAGTAGTGCGAATGCAACGATCACTCCTGCTATCTATATTGATAGCACTCATGTACAATGTGATGTACCAAACTATAATACTACTGGAACATTAACATTGAGTGTCTCAAATGATGGTAGTAACTATAACCAAGCGTTGTCAAACATCACATATGTACCTCATACGCCACCATTCATACAATCAATAGATAATACAATGGTACAGCCTGGAAGTGTACTCACTATTCACGGTACTTCATTCACAAACAGTACAGTTTGTAAATTTACAGCAGGGTTCAATGTTGTACTAGTACCTGCTAATTTTACTGATAGTACAACTATTACCTGTGTTGTACCAACGAACATGACTACACAAACTAATATAACTGTGCCTGTGCAAGTAACACTTTCAAATGATGGAATCACGTACACGTCAGGTGCAACACTAGTTGTCGTAACATATACTGTACTACCAATACCCACTATATTCTCTATTAGTACAAGTATTGCAGGCCCTGGCAATACCATCACCATACAAGGAAGTGCGTTCGTAAACGGGTCCATGTGTCGCTTTACTATCGGTAATACAGTAGAGTTCATTCCTGCGACTTACACAAGTTCAAACCAGGTTTCATGTCAAATATCAACTGATATTGTCTCTTCTAAAAATTCAAACATTCAACTAGCGATCTCAAATGATGGAATGACATACGTGAGTAACAATGCATCACAAAACATCAATTTTGTTACTATACCGCTTCCATCAGTATCTGTAGTGAGTCAAACTATAGTAGGGCCAAGTAGTGTTGTTACTGTTACAGGAACACTCTTTGAACTAAACGCTACATGCAAGTTTACATCAAATGGAACAGTCGTAGTGCTATCAGCGGTGTATGTCTCGAACACGAAAGTACAATGTCCCGTACCCTCGTATAACACTAGTACAGCGACCACACTTAGTGTTTCTAATGATGCTGCTCATTACGTTGGAGTGTCAAATATGACGTATGTAACTAATACACCTCCTACTATTTTGTCTATAGACTCTACTGTGGTAGGACCTGGTAATACAGTTATCGCTATCGGCTCTCACTTTACTAATACCACGACGTGCAAATTTAGTTCTAGTGCCACAGTGGTCGTTGTTCAAGCAACTGCTATAAACAGTACTGCAGTATCGTGTCCTGTTCCAGCGAACAACTTTACCGCATCAAGCAACAATACACAAGTCATTTTAACGTTGTCAAATGATGGAACAACCTATATTAGTGGGAATAACCAACAACCATTGACTGTAGTGCCAGCTGTGGTACCTTTAGTACAGTCGTTTGATAAGATAAGTGTTGAAACAGGAGAGAAGGTTATTATCTATGGTGATTTGTTTGTCAACTCTTCATCATTGTCATGCAAATATATATCAGGATCAGTAACTATACTCGTACCAGCTACATATGTATCTAGTAGCAAAATATCATGCGTCACACCCACGCTTAATCAAACAGGCAGTGTTGCACTATCTGTGTCAAACGATGGAGTAAACTATGTATCTAATGTGAACTCACTATCGATCGGTTATATAGCTAAACCCATTGTAGGAGCAGCAAGCGTATCATCAAGTTCATCAATTGTTGTTCAAGGAACTCAATTCACAAACTCCTCAGTTTGTAGATTTACAGTAGCGAACTATACAGTTGATGTTTCTGCCATGTTCGTCAATAGCTCATACGTAGAATGTCCAATACCATCACTTAACACAACAAATGCTACTATAGCTGTACGACTAGAGGTATCTAACGGAGGAAACGTATTTGTTTCTGCAGGTACACACCAGGTGGTAGCTCCTGCACCTACACCTACGATTACATCTATAGATCGATCTGATGTAGGACCAGGTAGCACAGTCACGATACAAGGAACACAATTTACTAGTAACAGCTCATGCATGTTTACAGTTGGTTCAACAATTATGCTAGTCACCGCTAACTATATAAATAGTACAGCAGTCACTTGTACAGTACCTATAGCTCTCACTGGTACGATCTCGTCAACCATAACAGTGCAAGTAACAAATGATGGAAAGCAATATAGTGGAACATCACCTACAATAGGTTTCTCGCCGTTACCTATACCTACCATCACAAAAATAGATCAGTCAACCGTTGCTACACCTGGTTCATCTATTACTGTACAAGGGTCAATATTCTTACCAAACGCTACGTGTAGATTTACCTCTGGATCAATTGTAATAACGATAGCTGCTATTTACTCGAATGCAAGTCAAGTATTATGCACTACACCTATATTGTCAAGCACACAGCAATTTATTGTTGAAATTTCAAATGATGGAATCAAATACAGTGTAGAAGGAGGGAAAACACCTATTGTGTTCGATACATCAACGCCAACACCTACTAGTGTACTACAGTCACCACAAATTGGCTACGTTGACAAATCAGTTGTTAGTGCGAACACAATCCTCACAATCACAGGAAGCTACTTTACACCAACAACAATGTGTCAATTTACTCAAGATTCTACCATCACAAACGTACAAGTAACATACATCAACTCTAGTGCTGTACAATGTACACTTCCCGACTTTAACTACACTGCAATCGTTAAACTAGCGTTATCAAACGACCAAGTATCCTTCTCTACAAACACAAACTTTGGTAACTTGAACTACATCCAAGGTCTAGTTTTTAGTTCCACACTAAGCGATGAAGAATGGAAAGGAGATTCGTCCATGTTACCAAACACGCTCGGTCCTCCACAAACAGTACAACTCGTACAAACTACCCCTGATGATCCATACGGAAGTATGAAATTACAAGTTTCTTCCATCTTTAACACGACATCAAAATTCAGAAGAGCGGTCATGTCAACTGGGCTTTTTCCCATTATCAAGCAAGAAAGTTTTATCGATTTTAGTATTGATAACAATACACTGTATGGGAATATGGTAGAATCGTGGTTATTTAGCTCTGATGCTACAAACTTTATTCAAGCGTCATTGCAAGGAGATTCTGACAAGAGTCGATACATACAGTTAGGTTACAATTTAACAAGAGAAACAGTATATGAGCGAATACCATGTTCTTTCTCAGTAGATACTCATTACCGATTACTCGTGCGAGCAACACAGAAAAACTCGGATTGGATATTTGAAGCAGAACTTTGGTTGTTACAGAAACGTATTTGTTACAAGCAATTAATACCTTCTACGTTCCAACCTGAAAAGTTTTTCACAAACAAGTTTAGAGTGGTACTTTCACAAAGTAATTTGGGAGTAGGTGTAAGAAGAGCAGCTCAGCAAAGCGATACCATTTCTATGACTATTTATGTGAATAGTATTGGGTTACAGTGTCAAGCAGGACTTTGTGGAAACATGACACTTGATTCGATACCGTATGTAGAAACTTTTGCACCTGTTGTGAACTTGGTTATGATTTTCCTAGTTACTGCAGGAGTTGGTTTAGCGATCGCAGCAGCATGTATACTTGTTGTTGTGCTTGTTATACTCGTGTACTGTCGTAGAAGAGCACAAAAGAGTACTCTTAAAATGGGAACTATAAATATCCCATATTATGGAAGAGAAAGTATGGAAGATTTACTTGAAAATGCGTACGATGAAGTACAAAGTAACAGTACCACCTCAGTCAAAACAATTGAAAAAATTGACATTGGTTTACAAGATCCAGAACAAGATGTACAAGTGACAGAAATAGATGAAGAAAAAGTTACAAAAGATATTCGAACAAAATTACAACGTGCAGCCAAAAAACTAACAGCTGTACGAACTGTTCAACAATCACAATATGGATTCAACCAACAAGTAGTTGTCATTGATAAAATGCAACAACATCATAGAAATCGTCGTGACTCGCTAGACGAAGATGACTTGATACAACACCGTGATAGTTTATTCACTCCGGTTGACTCGTGTACTCCAGTTTCGAAAGAAAAGAAAACCAAACAAACTCTACGTGTAGAAATTGATGAAGAGAAACGAAGAGATAGTGAAGTGTTTACATGGGCGACAACTCCAAGTACAGGAACACCTATCAAAGCGGTATCTCCTAGTGATGTACCAACGAACAAGCTTTTATCAATGGTAGTACAAGGAACTCCTGGTAAGAAACAGTTATCACCGTTGAAACATGTGAAAGTAACTCCTACTACACCTAGTGGTGTTTATGTAGAGTTGGAAACACCTAGTTCTGCAAAAACACCGACGTATGGTGGGTACACGCCAAGTAGTGGTACTCCACAAACACCTCGAGCGCAAACGCCAGTATATGGTGAATATGGAAAATTAGAATCTCCTGCATCACCAGCAACACCAATTGATTTACCAAAACTAATGGAAAAGTTGGACAATAATCCAAACATTACTAGTCGATTTGCTAAAACGCAATTTAATAGTGTTGGAAATACAATGGAGGTAGAATTACCAAAACGAAAGAAGGGAGTACCAGCACTTATTGAAACGTTAAACTTGGAAGAAAAACCAAAACTGAATAGTCCATTTACTCCTGTATATTCACCTATTGTACAAAAGTTGCCATTGACTCCAATGGAAAATGAAATTCCAAGAAAGAGAATTAAATTAAAAACAAAAGTAATGGAAGTGACCAATGCACGAAAGTTCTCGCTCGCACAACGTATAGTAGATATGGAGGAAACAGTAAAGAAGAGAAATAGTATTGTCCATTTTGATGATAGTGATAGCGATGAAGATGCGCAAGAAAGAGATAGTCATATCGCTCTAGGTTTAAACAAGATGCAAACACCAAAGAAATAAGTTACCATTTTATAAATAATTTAAGATTTTTGTATCCATTTTCAAGATACTTGATTTGTAGTTGAGCGTTGCTCTTGCTACCAGCTTTTTTGCGTCATACGACATTGCTGTTGTACGAACATCATCTTCAAGCCTTTGCCGATAGTCTATCAACTTGTTACGCTTTTCACTTACGCTAGAATTGATCCACGAACTCCAGTAAGAATCGTTTTCAAGTCGGTAAAGTATCATTAACACTTGGTTAATAACATTCTTAGACTCGGTGTACCTATCACAAACTGTTAGTATCTTTTCTAGCCTAAAGAATCCATCTTGTGTTGTATGATAAAACTCTCGGTAAATTGTTTGATACAACGACTCTGCTACAATCTTTGTCATTGTATCATTATGAATCATCTTCAATCTTTGTTCAATTGATAAATTATATACAATAGCATACAACAACCTGCACACTGGTGACGTTGGTAATCCAATCGTTGCATCATTCACCTTTATAACTTCTTTCAGTTCGAATCCAGTCAGATTCTGGTTCACTGAGAGTGGCACTCTATAAATACTTGCTGTTCCATAGGTATACACCCATTGAAACGATAAATACGATCTCGCAATCTGTGCAACATCTTCACTTTCTACAATTATTCGATACCGATGCTCTACGTCTTGTTTCTCAAAATGTGTTTCGATATCTTGACACTTTTTAACCATTGTCGAACTGTTTGGTGTTCCAAAACGAAACCAGTCAACAAACTCGTAATCGTTCACATCCTTGACTTTGAAGTGTTCATCAAAAGTACCTCCACCGTTGCATAACAAGTAGTCATCCATTTCTGAAGAGATACTATTCATATCTTGAGTAATGAGCAACATTCCTGATGCTTCTTGATTCTTGAAATGTGACATGATATCAATGGCTGAAACTTGCTCTAACACTTGCGAGAAACGCTCTGCATAGATGATGATTAGTTTTCCACAGTATCGATCGACCCACGTTTGTTCATGTTGTGCGTTTGTACGACTATCTATGGATACACCACGATACCGTTCTGCATCCCAATAGTTGACATTGTAAAGTCCAAGTGTATCGAAAATCTTTCGAAATGATCCAAATGAGTGGCTCGTTGGTGACGAGCAGAGTATGAAAAGTGCATCTTCTTCGATCATGTTTGGATTGAACGATGGTACGACTTGTATCATTCCTGATTGTTTATCGATCAACTGGTTCCGTAGATACAATTCAATCGTCCATTTGTGTTTGTCATAGAAATCACTTTCTAATCCCATGAGGATAAGAACACTGATGCTTGTAGAACTTTGAGCAGGAATGTAGTCAGTTGTTCGTTCAACTGTGGTTGAGTAGGTTTCTTGTACGAGCAAAGAGCCTTCTAGTATGAATCTAACGTGAACTCGACCACCTTTCATGTTTGTAGTTGGTGCTCCATAGGCAACGTTGGATACGTTTTTGAGTTCGATCGTGAGTGGTAGTGCTTCTGTTCTTCCCATTTTAGTTGGTGGTGATATGACGTTCATGGAAATAGGATACTGTATGAGTAACTCTGTAGAAACAATCGAATCAGGGAATAGTTTGCCATCTATTGAACACTGTGAAGTTACCGTTATTTTGGTTTGTCGTTGACCTGCAGGTATCGCTCTTGGATGTATTTTTGCTTGAATAGATGATATTGATAGTGTCATACTCTTTTGTGGCGCAATTGGTGTTAATGTCATGGATCCACTTGACTGTAAAACAGGTGTCTCTACAACTGCGAAGCAAACGTTTGATGGACTTGTCAGCGATCCAGTGTTGTGAAACTCTGCTTCTGTGAAAACAATAGTTTCACCTGGTTCGAACACTCCATCATCATCTTCAGGGTTTGGCGCTAACGAGAACGTATCTTGTCGAATGTTGTAGATCGTATCACTTGCTTCAATAATCTCTCCCTTTTCATTCATAATTTCATATTTTACTTTACCATGTTTACCTGGCGTACCTGGTACTCCTGCTTCTGATTGCTCAGGAACTATACCTGCTTTGCCACTGCATTGTTAACTATATAGATCAATAACATACGTTTTACCAACTTGACCATCAGTTGTTGAACTACCGTATCTACCATCCTTGTTCATGGAACCAAGACCACCAATACCACCTTTTGCGCCTTTTCCTGGTATACCATTTAGTCCTGTAGCTCCACGATTTCCACCTGCACCTCCACTGACATCGACATTGATGAAGAATAGTAGTGAAGGGTTCAGTGTTTTGATGTGAAGAAGAGGACCTGCACCACCATCACCACCACTGCCACTGACTCCTCCTGCACCAGCGTTTCCTCCATTTCCACCAGTACCACCGTTCCCTCCCATATGAAGAGTATCAAAACCTGTGCGTACTGCGTTTCCGCCACGACCTCCAGAACCTCCATTTCCGCCACTAACAAGTTAGTATGTGAATTCAAGTCATACTCTCCACCACAGCCTCCATCTCCACCGTCTCCGCCTGCACCACCTCGCGCTTTGATCTCTAGTGTACTTTTAGCACGAATAGCAAACTCTCGCCGTTTTCCGTTGCATGTTGTTATTAATGATGATGAACTGCCTCCTAATACAAGCAACATTTCACCTGCATCTATTCCATTCATACCATTTTGACCTGGTGAACCCTCAGTACCGTCTCCTCCGTGTTGTCCATCTAATCCGTTCAAGTACAACTATCTTTGTTAAAAACCGAGAATAGATCGCATACATGACTCCCTTCTTTACCATTTGCTCCTGGTATACCATTATATCCATCTGTTCCGTTTGCTCCCGTTCGTGCTTTTGGTTGTTGTGATGGCGATATATCTAGTACAAATAATCGCTCTGAGATAACTGGTAAACTTGTTCCAGCATTCTTTGCGGTGATTTTCGTTACGAAATGTGGTTCATCTAATGCGGTTGGTGATGTACACGAGGGTGCTGTTGCGTTCTCCATAATCGATTCGCTTGGTTTCCACCTTTTTGAAAAATCAGGAGGCCAAAACACATACACTTCTTCATGATCCCAAGAACGCTTCATGCAGTGTTGGACTTATTTGATTGTTGCGTTGACTGTTAATTACAAAAAACCGTTACACTTTCTTGTACCACAGCAATGAAGCGAAAAGAAAGAGAAGAATCAGAAGACTCGCTTACTCAAATTTTTGGAGAAGACCGTATGAACGAACTAGAGGCTTGTGGAACAGTCACAGCATTTAGAGCGCTGCAACTTATATTCGATTTTCTATTCGCAGAAGATCTACCAAACGAAAAAGCACCACAAGTAAACATAAAAACAAACATGGACGAGTTTGAATGTTACGAACTTTTGTGGAACAAGGTTAGGGCTAACATATATGACGATCGGATAAGCTACTGCACGTTCAACGAAGTTAAAGAATTCCCAAAAAATAGTTTGAACTTGACATCACTAGAATCAGACATATATCATACTAGCAAAAAGGCCGCTGGCGAAATACGAGGACTGATGCGCTTTAAGAGCATAATCAAGTACTAAAGTTGTTATTTATTGTTTTGATGTGTACAAATGCAAACCTGCCATTACGGCTCTATCTGAATATTTTGCTTCATCTTCACCAATTACGTCGTCTCCAACTTCTATCTTCTCTCGGAAAGTCAAGTTGAACCGACCGTTACCAAACTGGTGCATGTTCAAATGCGTAGGTGCCGTTTTCAAATAGATTTCAGGAACACTATGATATAACATTCTGCATGGACCACCAAAAACGAGAACGTCACCTGATTGTAGTACAACCTCAGATGGTTCGTCCTCCAAACGTGCTCGGTATTGGAAGGGTGCAGAATTGCCTAACGATATGGACACAATTGGTGATGCTATGCGTAAATGGCCTTCTCTGGATAGACCAGGCACTGTGTCAGCGTGCCATCCAATCTTTCCTGCTTTGGGATAGTAATTCATGCGAGTTATTGTTGGGAAGGATTCGTGAGCCAGTGGTACACTGTCGCTGACTTCGTGGGCCTTTGTTACCCACTCGTGTATAAGTGGTTTCAAGTATGTACACTTTTGCATGACACCATCACATAAAATATTGACTCTTGATTTGCTTTTCTTCATAAACTGATTCAACTGTACAGGTTCTGTGTTCTCTGCTTTTCTAAGTATTTTAATAAGGTAAAGTTAGCATACTGCATTCCAACGTGGAAATCTTCTGAAGATTGAGTGTCCCTAGCGCTACCGTACTCAATTATATCATTCAATAGCTTCTGTTGTAAGTTTGGCTCTAGGGCTCCCCGTAGAAGTACGAACCCATCAAGTAGCAATGTCATGTTTGTTTGAATTTGCAGGACAACCGAAACAAAGCAACTGGCAAATGATGTTCACCCTCACACGTGCACTGCGAAGCGCCAATAATCATATTGTTACTCTTTACACAAAATCGGACTGTGGTCTATGTAAAAAAGCGAAAAAACACTTGGCTATCATGAATGTAAAATAATCACAATAACTCATAGAGTAGGAAACCCGTGAAAACAAATTCACAATCGAAGAGCGCGATATCACAACGAATAACAATTGGTACAACGAGTTTCAATTCGATATTCCTGTACTCCACTTGGATGGAAAGTTTGTTTGTCACCACAAACTCGACGCAGACAAACTGGAAAAAATGTTAAAAGAATAATTTATTTTACATGAATACTAGAAGTACAGAGATCAAAAATGCGAGCACAAAACTCTTCTCTGCAACATTATTTTTCCACCCTAGAATGTTGACCAACTCTGGTCCATTGACTGGTGGGAACGTTGGTGTTTTAGAGGCCGCAGGAGCAACAGTTGATGGCAATGGTGCCAGAGATTCTGTCGCAACAGGTACGGCCGTAGTTGTTACACCTGGAGGTGGTTTAGTGGTTATAACTGGTGCTTGTGTACTAGCATAGTTCAAATTGACAAAGTTGGGAGGAGCAAGTGGAGTTTGCTGTTTGATAAAGTCAATCATTGATGACACTTTTGCTATTACTGTTGCTGGGTTTTTTGCTCCACAAGCACCTTCGTGGCCGTATGAATCCAATCCAACGAGAATCCATCGTTCTTCATCTCCTTTTGGTTTAACTACAATTGGAGATCCACTATCGCCACTGCAAGAATAGGAATCTGAATCATTACTGCAGAAAGCTACTTCTGGTGCGTAACTGTTGAACGCTTGGCAGGGTTTGTCATCGGAAACATGAATCGTGCTATAGTGAGCTGATGGTGTGCCTTGATTAACTCCTATTTGTCCAAATCCAACTAAACTCAGAGGTGCCCCTATAGCAGGTGTCTGTAGACCAACATCCATGTACTGTATCTTGTATGGAACTTCTGCGACTTCTTTTTCCAATGTAAAGATAGCAATATCGTTATAATCGAACTTTATCCCAAAGTTATTTGGTCGTACTACTTTGGTTACACGAACAATGTCTGATGTTTTGTATCCATTGACGTCGATCCTACCAATAATGATTTGGAACTCGGTGCCAAATGAACAATGACCAGCGCTTACTACATATCTTTTGCTCAGCAGTCCTCCACCACAAGCATAAGTTGACGAAGGATCATTTGGATTAACCATAATGTAAACTAGGTAAGGGTACTGCCCTGCTTGTACAGGAACACCATTATATACGGCGAAACACACTTGGGTGAGCACAAGTGTTGCTAGTGCCAGTGTAAGTTTTGACATTTCTTTGTTAGTTTTTTAAAAATTGTTTTTACCAAATTAAGAAGCAAGCGAGTTTAAGCGAATTACAAATAGAATACAAGTATTCCAGTGCTAAGGATACTTTCAAAAGAGAAAGGTGAGTATTGTTGGAGATTAGAAATGGTTGTATGGATAAAGAGCTCGTGGATATCCCTACCTTTTCGTTGCTTCTCCCAACGGTTACTAAGCGTTCTAGTACTCCCACTGCAATGTCTGCAATGGGTCTGTGCCTTATTGTGTGATACTTTGCTGCTTGTAAAAGTTCCAAACAAAACATGTTCTCTGTTGTCTCGCAAGACGTTTTAGTGTTTCAACATAATAAATGGAAGAAACCATCGTGCGTTAAGCACGCATCTTTGATAAAGCAAGTAGTGTGCAATGAAACAGACATCCACGCAATTGATTATAGTGGAAAAATTATTTCGTCATCGACAGCAATAGAAGAATTATTTATGAACAAGAAAATACAAAGTATATATCCAAAAACTAAAAGATTGTTAGTGATAACAAGTATATCTTACATTGTACTGTTCTAACGAGGTAGACGATGGATTATATTCGGCAGAAATGAGTAGTGCAGTACTTACGGAGATATACCGTGGAGCCGTTCTTAAACTACACTGTGGCATTTCTCATGATTTTATTCTCACTAAAAAAGGGTACAAATGCAAAGGTGATAACTCGTACGGACAATTCGGTATGCGTGGAATAGACAAATCTGATACCTTCATATATGCAACTGAAATTAACAAATTAGATGTTGCAGAGATATCGGTCGGTGGATGGCACAACTATGCGCGACTAAACAATGGTACATTTTATGGATGGGGACTAAATAGTGTATGTTGTATTTAAAAACACTAACATCGTTAGGAAGGCCGCTTAGGCAATAACACATTTGAGAATGTGTACAATCCTGTGTTATTAGAACACCACAAACTTGGCATGATTGACATTGTTGCGTGTTCCTGGCACAGTGTTGGTCTCACTCGGAGAGGGCAAGTATACACATGGGGTTTAGATCAAAGTAAAACACTGGGAATTCCCAACATCAAAGAAACTCATGTTAATGAACCAACATTAGTTCTTGATGCAGGAATTGAAAGGATCTTTGGTGGTCACTATGCTATGGGTTGTTATGCTGTTAGTAGAGATGGTACAGTGTATGTTTGGGGTAGAGATAATCAACAACGTTTTGGTGTTGCAAATCAGCCTCAAGCACCTACGAAAGTGGAAGGGCTGTCAGGGTTGCCTATTCTTGATATTTGTGTTTTGTTGGACTATTCGGTGGTACATATAGGATACAAACCAAGTGGGCAACGTGTTAAACGTGTTAACAAGTTTGCAGATGTCATCATTGCCGCCAAGCTCTGAAACGCGAGGATTATGCCTCATTGTAAAGCGAATACGCTTGTCATAAATCATTAAGTCAAAAATGCCATTTTACCAGCTTCTGGTCTGTGACTCGCACACAAACGAGTTTTTCACCACGTTTAATATCAAAACAATCATTGCTGACGATGACGACAAAGTCCAAAGTTACATTGTAGACCGTAGATACTCCGAATTCGAAAAACTGTATATCAGCGTATGTCGCGCCAATGTCGCCCTTAAAAGCATCCTACCTAAATTCCCTAGGAAAAATCCCTTCAGTACTGTCACCATTCCACTTGGATTCTAACTCTTTTAGAAAATAATGCTCGCGTCATCCAAGAACGACGACAAAGATTCGACGAGATCATGCGCGTTCTCTCGCAATACGATTCTATCATGCAATCCAAAGATATGCAGCGATTTCTAGGCATAGATACATCACTAGATACAAACAACGGTGTAGGTAGAACTGTACGACACACCATGTCTGCAAAAGAACTAGAAGACTCTATCGAAGATTTTTTGATCAATCGTTCACCTGACCTAGCAACTCTAGAAGGTTTTGATGAACAAATTACTGCTCTAGTTGACTCTGGCGTGCAAGTCAAAGAACGTGTCGCCACGTTGAAAGAAATGCTAGAATCAGAGTCCAAGTACGTGCAGTACTTGTCCATGTACTTTTATAATTACTATAGACCACTCATGGGACTTACTGATGACGGTTACACTGGACTATCAGTACAAGATGCATCAAAACTGTTCCCACCAAACATTAACGAAATTCTAAATTTGCATTGTGCGATGCTTTCCAAAATGCACAAGAGATTCGATATGTACATTCGCGATGAAGCGCATCCGTTCAAAATGTACTTTATGTGTATTGGTGACATCTTTACAACGTTTGTTCCCATGTTGTCAGTGTACGTTCCGTACCTTCAACAGTACGACGAATGTACATGGGCGTTGGTCAACTACAAAAAAGAAAATCCTGTTTTTGCAGATTGGATGAATAGAAAAAAGAGA
>JAESGV010000258.1_pt1 | contig 25163 bp, 31 predicted proteins | sample 9269781 | NCBI WGS metagenome assembly JAESGV01 (sample SAMN15741586, study PRJNA653496) | algae metagenome | isolation source: Tildeniella torsiva UHER 1998/13D and co-occurring heterotrophs from... | place: Slovakia: Slovak Paradise National Park, Hrabusice, Kosice Region | collected 2000-01-01
ACTATTCGATAGATCAGACGCAACAATGGTTGAAATTAACCCAATGATCGAAACACCACAAAACACAGTTCTATGCGCTGATGCCAAAGTCAACATCGACGACAATGCAGATTTCAAACAATCAGAGTTGTTCGCGTTAAGAGATATCACACAAGAAGATCCACGTGACATTCGCGCATCAAAGGCTGGTCTAAATTATATTGGTTTGGACGGAAATATTGGTTGCATCGTCAACGGTGCCGGTTTGGCCATGGCCACCATGGATATCATCAAACTCTATGGAGGTTCACCAGCCAACTTTTTGGATGTTGGTGGAGGAGCAACACAAGGTCAAATCTCTGAAGCGTTAAAGATCTTGAATGAGGATAAACAAGTAACAGCCATCTTGGTGAACATTTTCGGAGGTATTGCAAGATGCGACATGATCGCTTTGGGTTTAATTAGTGCTGTAACAGAAATTTCATTGAGCACTCCATTGGTTGTTCGTTTACAAGGTACCAATGTAGACAAGGCAAAAGAAATTTTGGAAAAGAGTGGTATTCGCGTTATTCCAGCCGATAACTTGGATGATGCCGCAGAAAAGGCAGTAAGAGTCGCCAAGATTGTCCAAGAAGCAAATAGCATGAAGATGAAGGTTCTATTCGAACTACCCATTTAAACAAGGGAAACAATGTATCTATTAGAATTTGGGTTTATACAACATTAAAAATATAGTTCAATTGCTTCGTTTGGTTCCAACTCTTTTCTCTTGTTAATTTCTTCTTGGTCATTGAGCAAGGATGGGGTTGGAATATCCATCTTTGTGGTGGCGATGGTAATGAGAGCGTCAGCTACTTGCTCTGAACCATTCCAGTCGTTCCAATCAAACACTGCTACGGATGAGCCACGTTCTTTCATTTGCGTTAGCATTTCCTCATATCTATCACCTAAGCCTTGCAAATACTCCACCGGAATACCTGCTTCGCAATCTACTCCTCTTACGTTTCTTATACGCTCTAAACATACTTCTGGGTCCACCTACATAGTGTTAGATTTACAAGAGTAACAGTACCTTCAAGTAAATTGTTGCAAGAGGGATGGGAAGGTCTTTTAACATCTTTTCTCTAGTTTGCATGTAGTATTGGTAACCTTTCTCCTAGTACTGTTAGTAGGTGTGAGAAAGAGCATTACTGAAATATTTCCATCATTGTAGTTCATCTTCGCGAACACCCAGTCCGAGAAGATAGAGCGGTCCAACAGTATCCCGTCGTACTCTGTGTCGTTTTTGAGCATATTGAGTGCTTCGATATATGTCTCGAACCTAATTTTTAACATGTACAATTGCAGAGTGAGCGCGTATTTTTTAGGGTTCTCATAGAAAAGCGCTAAGTATGGGTTCTAAATGTTAATAAAATATTGTGTGCAATTTTACCTCTACATGAGGCTCCAAGAATATCTTGTAGTTAAGACGCTTAGCAAGGTTCTTGCACAGTGTCGTTTTACCCGCAGCAATGTTACCCTCGACTATGATGAGACTTCTTGGCATTGTTTGTTACCGTTACAGAAAAATAAAAGTTCTAATTTATTTCTGAAGCACATACATCAGTCAACTAGAAATTACAGCACATTTTGGCCCAAACGAGAAACTAAGGTCTGTTGCGCTTTATCATCATTAAATCTAAATTTGTTTCTGCAACAATATATCGAATGTACACCAAATTAGCCTCTATTTCAGATTAACCATATAATTGTTTTGTCTACTACATTTTGAATTATTTACTGTCTGCAGAATTTGTGTCTGAGTTGGTCCGTTGCTAAACTAAAATTTCGCAGTTTAGATTTTTCATCTCTGGACAAAAACACTCATCATCGCAGAGGTTGTAGCGGGTGCAACATAAACAGTAGTTTGTGAGTTTGTTGTTTTGTTGCCTCTGGACTTGTGCGCGAGCCTGTCAAAACTCGCAAACTGCCTTATTCACGAAACTGCTAGTTTGGCACTGCGTGTTGTAACAATTAGAAATTGATTGGCTAACAATTTTCCGAAAAACCAAATGAACATCAAGTCTCCACCAACACCAGACGCTGTAGAGTCACCAGAGGACAGTCCAAGAGCGGAAAACATTGTCGAAACATGCTTGGAAATAATCGCTAGTGTACAAGTACGAGAGAGGAAGAAGTATCGGTTATTAGATAAGAACACACAACGCACAATACTGGGTAGATTTGACAAAGGATCAGACTTTGCAGAGCGTAGCAACAAAATTTTCATGCCTCATCATGCGCTGCTTGCGCCAATCGATCCTATTGTTGACAAGTATTGGCAGAACCCTAAAATAGGTTCCGAGCGGACCATTTTTTTAGGAGTCATGGGGACAGGAAAAACACATAGAATGTTGCAAACCAGTAGAAAATATTTCACTTTATACACAACGGCAGCAGACGAGAATCAAGACAGGGACAGCTACTTTGGTGTTTTGGAACGTCTCTTGACCAATCTGAAACTTGATGGAGAAAGACACCAACAAAGAGAACAGAGGAACAATGAAGCAGTCCAGCTTATTATGAAATGGATTACGTTCAAATGGATCTGTTTGCTACATCTCTTGCGAGTACATGAACAATACACTCCCGATGAATTTCTATTCAATCAACTGAACGGCGAATCAAGTTACTTCACAGATTGTTTCAACGTACTGGAGCAATCCACTGAGTACAAGCGTGTATGGAAAACGGATTGGGCTTCTGCACATGCATACGTTACAAATCAAATCAAAAAACTCACCGGTCATGATAAGATAGGATTTGCCGTAGATGAAGCACAAATCTTGTTTCTGAAGCACACCAACCTGTAATTACTTTTTCAATTTAACTAATTCATAGTTTCTACTATTACAACACCGAGCAGAGCAAGGGAAAGAGAAGAAGTTTACTTTCTGGTTTTAACCAGGCTATCCATATTCTCGATCTATACACCTATGGATTTGTTGGCTTTGCTGGAACAAGTTTTACTATGCGACATGCTCGAGTATTACAGACTAATATCGGCAAGCCAAGCAGTCGTGTTATAGTTTCAGACTTTGTGTACAATACTCGTGCTGATTCTATCAAATTTCTAAAACAGTGTCTAGATGTCACAGGTTGTGAGGATGTATTCGACGATCCTAACACAATGTCGCAACTTGAAGGTAGAGCACGTTTGGTTTGCAACACAATCACAAAGATTAACGACACACCGTCAAAGACCAAGTCACAAGTGCTCCGTGCAGCAATTAACGAAACGTACGAAAAACACTTGACCGATGGTGTGGTTGCTGCTACGGAGAAACTTAAAAACAAAAAGAACGCGACTCTACTGCTCAAGTCTATGGAGATGGCTGCTATTGCATGTTGCACAGATGACACATCAGTTTTTGAAGCAAGTGAGAAAATCGATCTAATGGAAACAGGAATCTGCCACATAAGAAAAGCACAAGGTAGTGAAAAGTACTATTACGTTGTACAAGAGCCATTAACAGCTGATATTATCGCTGCTATCTTGGACGAGTACAAATCCTCAGCTTCAAATCAACTTTTGGTACGTTGGGCGAACCAAATGGTGAGACAGAGAGATCCACAAGCTCGTGGTAAGCTGTTTGAAAAGTTATGTAGCGCAGCTATGTTGCAACCAGGCACTGTACTCAGGTTGATAAGAAACTGTGACGTGTATGATAGAAGTGGAGTACCGCTAAGTAAACAGGAGAAAAACAAGTTAGAAGATGGTTTAGGAGCATTGCAGTTTCAAAAGGCCCAAACATATCGCGCTAGTGATATGAACACAAACAACAATCCTACCATTTTAAATCTTTACCGAATGCTTCCGTCACTAGGAGAAGGAAATGGTGAAATTCGCTACAATGACCAAAATTTTGGACCAGATTTTGCAGGAGTAGGTGTCGTATCAAACCGTTATTATGCAGTGGCAGGAACATGCAAATTTATTCCATCCAATACGAAACTTACTGAGTATTCTGTAACAAATGATTTAACAGTTATGTCGTGTCACTATTGGAATACAGGTCGCAATGCAGAACAATTTGTGAAAGAAAAGCGAAAGGAACTAACAGGTTACAAAGTAAATGCTTCTCGCCTAGCATTTGACATTACTCCCAAACCATGGGACATGTACGAGGAGCACATAGCCGAGTTTAACCAAATCTACACAACTATCGAGAAAGCACTTTTGCTCTCTTGCACTCTTCCAAGACGCAGAGTTGCAGTTGAATTTTCAAAATTGAAAGAAAACGAGTTGATGATATTGATTGGAAAAGAAAATTTTCACCATTTAATTGGTGACGAGCAGGTAGTCAAGGTGATCTCAGCAATCTTGGACAAGCAAGAAGTTACCAGTATAGAAAACAACATCATCTCAATTGGTGAAGAGTTGGCAGGAGTAACAGAAGTAACGGGAAAACGAAGTATTGAAGCCATCTCAGCTGATGACCAGGACAGTGTAACAGATGAGTCAACCAAAAAACGTACGTCAACTAGCTATATTATAACCTATTAGGTGTTAAACTATCTTTTGAAAAAGAGGATGTTATGGAAGATGACAACTCTGATGTTGAAGATGCAGAATACGATCGCATGCAAAGGAATAATCCAGTAAAAATCTACTTGCGAGCAGAAGCAGATAAAGATGTGTTCCAGTACACAACTGGGAAATCATTTGATGAATTGAACCAGTACGCAAAAGAAACTTTTAAGCTAACAAATCCAATCATTTACAAACAAAGAAAGAAAAATAACAAACCATGGCCAAGAATAAACCGATTAGAAGAGCTTAAACCAAAGCGAACGTATGTTGTAAAGGAGACCAAGTAATAAATTATTTTTGATTCTTACATGGATTGTATTTTGTCGTCTTTCTTAACAACACTAGTTTTCTTGAAAGGATGTCTGCAATATAGACACGTCTCTTATCACGGTACGTTAAATGTACACCTAAGATTTATAAACCTGCGGCCTGTATGACTGGTTTTTATTTTTGCTGGCATGAAAGCCACGTTGGCGATAAAAAATTCATGCCAAAAATTGGTGTTTTGTGGCGAAAACAACCTTATTACTTTTTCTCTTTTTAATATCCTTTATATTTTTCTCTTGATCTAAAAAATGTTAAAAAGTATACTAGATTATTTTTTAACTTATTAAGTGTAATAAGATTGTCTAAATAATGGAATCTGTTTTTACTTATTTCATTTCTCATTTGCTTATAGCTATTCTTTTTACTTTCAAACTTGGTATTATTATCACTGTTTTTATTAAAACTGTCAGCAATCTAATTATTGTTATTGTTATAGTTATTAAAGATATATATTAATTTTTTACTTACTGTTTAATAATCCATTATATGTTGAACTTTGTGGCAAGATTTGCTATATTTAAGCTTAACATATTTCTTTATTATTATTTAAGTAGCATTTAATTAAACAACTTTTTGTAGTTAAATAAGTATATAAAAGCACTAACCTTTTGGTATATTAAAATTATAAATACAAGCTTTTTTGCATGGTAAACAAAACAGCTACATTTTACAATTATATATTTAATTTTATTTATTTACATTATCTACCATGCAGACTTCTTTTATCTATCATTATATTATATATGCAAATGGCATTTAATTTATCTTTTTTCTTTAATATTTGTATATTATCAGATTTTATTATAAAAGATTGTCTAAACAACAGAATCTGTTTTTTACTCATTCTGTTTTTCATTTACCTCTAGCTGTTTTTTTACCTTTTAATCTTTTTATTAAAAATAAGATTTTTGATAAATACAAGCAAGTTTATTCTAGCTTTTGTGCTTTATGCAACATTTCAGCTTTGAATAACCTTTTACATTTGCACTTTTCAGTACATCTCAGAGATAGAACATTAATAATACTGCTTTTAAGCCAACTTTATAATTAAAATCATCTTCCTCTTTAAACATAATGACTGATGGTCTTTCTTTTATATGTTCATCAAGAAACGTCAAATCATTCTTTTTTTTTTCTAAAAAAATCTTAAACTTGGCATTACTATCACTGTTTTCATCAAAACTGTCAGCAATCGATTGTTATTGTCGTCATAGTTATCAAGGATATATGCCACTTTTTTATTTGCTTTTCAATAATTTTTTGTACATTAAACACTGTGGCGAGGTCTGCTACCTTTGCACCCAGCATGTTTCTTTAACTTTCTTTGTTGAACTTAAATTATCTGGGTAGCACATAACTTAAACGACTTGCTGTAATTGCACAAGTATATAGGAGTACCAACCTTTTAACATGTTAAAATTACATAGACACAAAGCTTTCTTGCACGGTAAACAGAACAGCTACATCTTGCAGTTGTCTATTTAATGTTGTTTGTTCATATTGTCTACCATACAGGCTTGTTCTTGTCTGTTACTGTATTATATACGCAAACAGCATTTAGTTCATCTTTTTTCTTCAATATTTGTACGTCATCAGATTTTATCATAATTTGCCTTGCAGCAACCTTATATGCTTCTGCTTATACTGACATAATTGAGCACATATTAAGCTTTAATGCATATGCAAATGAAGTAAGAGATGCTGCATTAATGTGATGCAAGAAATTCTCAATGTATAATCAAATAAACTAGAAAGTATATACAATTAGCTGTTTTCAAACTGATTCTGATGCATTATCTATTAAACAGTACTTTTTTTTACCTTGTATTCCAAGTTTAGTATATATGGTTTGCTTAATATAAAATTTGACAATCTTTTCAAGCAGAGTAAAAACATTTGAGTTTCAGTTAGTTTTACATTGTGTAATTATTGTAGCATTTCAAGATTTAACAGAATTCATGGTATAGCGTTTTTATAGATTATTTTCAGAAACTTTTCCACTGTATTCAAGTATATAAATGTACAATACAAGAGGCTTCTCATTTAAAATATACCTGCAAGCTTTAATAACATTGTCTTCTGTATATTTAATATCAGAAACAATTAATATGTTAGCGTTATAAAATTAATATTAAAAAGAAAACCACTTACATTAAATGCAAAATTTTGTCTTTATTTTCTTTTACTTTATTGGCAGATAAGTCAAGCAGATTATACTTAATAATACTTCTATTAAAGATTAACAGAACCTTTTTGACTTAGTTTTTGGTAGGTCTATGCGATAAATAATACTATAACTTGTTATAGATGTTTTTGAGAAAATGCAAGCTACAACGCTTTTGTGGCTTATTTGGAAAGTAGATATACCAAGCGTTGATAATAGCTGCTTTGCCATCACTTATAAGCTTGTAGTTTGCTTGTTTTTCTTTGAAAAGTTTTAAAACAGATACGAGATAATTCAATGCTTTTATATACTTATAAGCCTTTTTAGTTTTATGAAGGTATACAAAGCTAGTCATATACCAATTGAAAATCTCAGACTTATACAATACAAAGCACACATAGCCTTGCCACATATCAAATGTAACATCAATAAACTATTCTTTTGCCTGTTTCATTAAAACTAAGCTATAGTCAGTAAAAAAAACAAATAATTGTATCAGATATTGCCTAATATAGTGAATTACATCAAAACAAACAGTTGCTAGCCTATCTGGTGATCAAACATATTTGCAGGATTGCAGTATGCATGTTGCATGTTAAAAACCTGCTTTACATTTCTTGTAGAATTCTCATTAAAGTTGTCAGCAAAACAATCATACTGCTCGTTTAAATTATTCAAAAAAGCGAATTTTATTTTTGTTTGCTCACAATGTTCATTACTATAACGCTTATAAGGAACCTTTAATGAACTTTTGAAGTTTTTATGTAGTAAAACTAATATAACATTGACTATAATAAAAACACCTTCTGACTTATAGTATACCATAATTCCATAGTATAAACTATCATTAAATTGAGACTATAGATAAAATTCTTACTTTTAAAACTTTAAATTTCTAATATTATACCAGTAGCTACGCTTGATTGTAGCTTCTTTATATTATAGTATTTTTGTGCTATTATTCTTTTAATATCTATAATAGTTGTTATATTGTTGTGAATTTAAGTCTAATAAAGTAGTAATAAAAATGTAGAATGAGTTAATATGCTTTGCTATGTATGTAGTAGCATCATTGTTAACAAAAGAGTGATTAGGTAGCTGTTTAGTAAGAAATCTAAATGTATTTTCAATAAATATAATATTGCACATGGAATGTAGCTGAAGGCACTTCAAATTCAAATTAATGTATGTATGAAACCATATTAATGTCGTAGTAAAAGAAGTGTGATAAAGTTGCAATTTATTTTAATAAAAACAAGAATCTGCCACATACAAAAAGCATAAGATAGTAAAACATACTTTTATATTGTACCAAAACTGTTAACAGCTGATATATGCTGCTTGCAAAGATGATAACTACAAAGACAGCTCTTCTTTTAATAATAAGCAGCCATAAAGTTTATTAAGATTGCCAGTCAAAGTTTCTCACAAATTACCTACTAAGCATATTAAAGCAGAAGATTAAAAACATTAATCTTATCCAAAAAAGTTGTTTAATGATAAAGTTGACAAAGATACTTATAAATCGCAGCGTTTAAAGGAACAAGTCGCTTGTTTACCAAGTAAGAAAGGTTTTATTGCTAACATTGCACTTGTTGATATGCATTTGCTTATTAAAAAGTTGATCAGCAGGGTTCATTATGTGCAACCTATTGAATCTAAAAAGCTTAATATAAACGACATAATAAAAGCTTTTAACAAAAAAGACATTTGCAACACTAAATTCATCAATTTTGCTTGTCAACTCAAAGACGATAAGCTGAATGATAAAAAGTAAGGCAACCTTATCCATTTAGCCAATATAAAGATCTTTATAACAAAAATAATTAGGCTTTGATGTATAGCTATATTAAGAAAAGTATATATAAACAAGTTTAAGTGCTTCAAAAAAGGATATCATAGCCTAAAAGTAGCAAATATAAAAGGTGCCACCGAAAATAACATGGAAATGATATATTAAACTCGTTTATAGAGTATTATACTCCATTATAAAGTAAGTTCAAGGCATTTTTATAATTTGTGTTTAATTTCCTGCATTGTGCTGGTGTGAGATAGCACCATTAATTTGTATAATAGTCAAGCCAAAGTATTTAAAAATGCTTTGTCTGACTGTAACTTATATAAGCAACTTGAAAAGAAAGTATAAAAAACATTTGAAATAAGAATATTTTAACAAATACTAACAATTAATTGAAAGATGTTAGTGCAGATGTATTTGCTACAAAGTCTGAAATCAACACGTTATTTGCTATAAGATTTAATTTAAAACCTGAAATTGATGAAGAAGATGTTGAATCTCATTAAGAAGAAAAGTAGCTAACACTGTATAATGAAAATGAAATGCCTTTGTTAAAATATCTGAATAACAACAAGTATATTTAAGTTAAAGCTTATAAAGTCTTTTGTTTTGATTTTAATTAATTAAAAAGTAACATATTCATTAATAGCAACTTGTTAAATGCTTTTATAACATTGTTAGCAGATGGTATATCAAACGTAAAATATTATTTCTTTATTTAACAATTAGTAATTTTACATTAACAGTTATGATTTACTAGCATATACTAAGCAGTATTTAAAGTTGTTTAAAAGCAAAAGAAGGCTTCTTCCTAACAGCTCATACGACTACAAGCAAAATGCTATTTACATCTTTTTAATAATATAAGTGAGGCACACTAGAATTTGTACATTTGTCATATTATTAATACTGTAACAGTAATTATGTGGTCAGTTTTTGACTTATTGACTTATAAAGACATTGTTACGCCAGAAAGCTATAGAAAAGCGCTTATCATTGAAGATGCTCCTGTTTTTAACACTATCAAATATTATTTTGGTTTAATTCAACGTAGAAAAGCTAAAAAACCAAAGCAATTATTTAGATATGTATTAGGCAGTATTACAAATCAAGGCAATAACGAAACAAGTTGTAGATATTATAGTGTAGCTGCAGCAGTGCAAGTTATCCAAGATAAAGTTCTGCTAAGTACCTATCTCCTAAAAAGGTATTCAAACATGCTACATTACACCAAAAAGAACATAATTGCTGGCTTCAAACAGCATATAAACTTAGAAGAATTCATATACTTATTATTAAGCAAATATAATTTAAAAAGAATGTAAGATATTAAAAATCTAATGCAAAAAAGTTGAAAAAGAAAAAAATAAATTTAAACTCAAAAGAAGTAACAACTGAATTATTATAATTAAATATACAATTAATAAAAAAAGTAATATAGATACAAACATTATATATTTAAAGAAGAAAGTAAGCTTTATATTTTTTATTTATATAGATTTTTACTTTGCAAGCTGTAATAAAGGAGTAAAGTTTGCAAAAGTAGTATTATATTATCAAATATAAGATAAATAATCTATTATTATACAACAATTACTGCTGTTTAAAATGTATGTTTCTCCTAACAACACATACAACATTAATAATATAAATACTATTGCAGCATGCTTTTGCCTTGTAATAGTTAAAGCTAAAGTATACCAAGCCTTAAAATTTATTTTAAATAAGTATAAAGAATTGTTTTAAGTTAAGCTGAAAAAAGCCATGCTGATAAATAACAACTTATCACAGTTTGGTATAAAACTTATTAAAGTTTTATGTTTTTGTTCAGTTGAATATTTTGCATATGCAACTAACCCCATATTACCAGCATCAGCACATATTAAATATGATATATTGTTAAATAGTCTACTATTAAACTATCTGACTAATGCTATGCCTTGTAATTTATCTTGATCTGCAGTAATTGGGATGTGTGAATGAATAATGCTAAAGCAAAATATTTTTCATCAACTTTTTTGTATTGTACAATAAGCTTTCTTATTATTTTTTTGTTTAAGTTTACCTTTACCCTTTTATAGCTTTTGATTATTATCTAAGATTTATTTTTTCAAAGAAAGTCTAAGTTTTCAATCTTTTTTAATGGTGTATATATCACCATAGCTTATAACTTGTTTATAGTAAGTATTTTCAAACAATCCAAGATTATTATCAGTTTTCTAATATTATCATATATTTCTCAGTTGTACTACTCTTATAGCGTTATATATTATCTAAAAATCACATATATTATTGAAATTAACTTTTATAATGAAACAACCGTTGGTTTTGTTGTTTATTCTTTATTTGATGTTTTATTACATACTTCTGTGACTTTTCTGTCATATGTGTAAAAATTGGCTACAAAAAGTATTTTATAGTGTCACTTACAGTCTATTTAACATTTTCCTTACATAAATCAGCAAGTTGTTGTTTTAAACCTCCGTGCGGCAACATATCTTAATTAATTTTAATGTTATCTCAGAATTCCATATAATATCTCAAATATCACATATAATGTGGTAATTTACGTCTATTTCAAAGGCGTTCATCATTTATAAATGCTTTTATTTCTTTTTTAATTTTATTTTTATCATTTTCCTCTTCATCTGACAAATCTTCTTCTTGTATTTTAATATTATCATATATTGGGTCAATTTCTATCTCATCCTCTTCATCTGTCCCATAAAAATTGAATATACTTATATTATCATCATTCTCCATTACTGTTAATGCTGATAAACCAGAAAACTTTACAATATTATAATAAGTTTGATGTTTAATTTTATTATACTTTTAAGAACTATAAGTAACATCTATTAAAATTATAAGTATAAAAATAAAATAATATATACAAAGATCGTCTAAAGAACGGAATCTGTTTTTTACTCATTCTGTTTTTCTTTTGCTGTAGCTGTTCTTCTTACTTTTGAATTTCTTTATTAAAAATAAAATTTTTGATATAAAATCAAGTTTATTCTAGCTTTCGTGCTTTACGCGACATTTCAGCTTTGGATGGCCTTCCACATTTGCGCTTTTCAGTACATCTGGGAGATGGAACACTGATAGTGCTGCTTTTGGGTCTTCCTCATTTAGCTTTTGGAGCTGCAGCATCTACATCCTTGCTATCAAAAGAAACAACGTTTGGAGGTCTACCACGTTTCTTGGATACTTTGGCGGCAGAGACAACAACATTTGTTCTATTTGGTGTACTTGTGCTTGATTCACTTGATTTTTCAATAGCTACGTTCCCACAGTTGCCAACTCCATAATTAAAATCATCTTCATCTTTGAACATAATAACCGATGACTTCTCTTCTACATGTTTATCGAGAAATGTCAAATCATCCTCCTTCTTTTCCAGAAAAATCTCAAACTCGGCATCACTATCACTATCTTCATCAAAACTGTTGGCAATCTGATTGCTATTGTCGTTGTAGTCATCAAGGATACATGCCACTTTTTTACTTGCTCTTTGATGATCCTTTGTACGTCGAGCTCTATGGCGAAGTCTGCTACCTTTGCGCCCAGCACATTTCTTTAGCTCTCTTTGTTAAACCCGAATAATCTGGGTAGCACTTGGCTTGAACGACTTGTTGTAATTACACAGGTACATAGAAGTACTAACCTTCTGACATGCTAATATTACGTGAACACAAAGTTTTCTTGCACAGTAAACAGAACAGCTACATCTTGCAGTTGTTCATTCAGTGTCGTTCGTTCGCACTGTCCACCATGCAGGCTTGTTCTTGTCTGTCACTGTATCGTATACACAAACAGCATTTAGTCCATCATCTCTCTCCAATATCTGTACGTCACCAGGTTTTATCATAATCTGCCTTGCAGCAACCTCATATGCTTCTGCCTCTACTGACGTAATCGAGCACATTGTATCAAGCTTCAATGCATATGCAAATGAAGTGAGAGATGCTGCATTAATGTGATGCAAGAAATTCTCAACGCGTAATCGAATGAACTCAAAAGCACATGCAGCTAGTTGTTTTCGAACTGATTCTGATGCACTATTCACTAAACAGTACTTTCCTTTGCCTTGTAATCCAAGTTCAGTGTGCATGGCTTGCTTAATATAAAATTTGACAATCTTTTCAGTCAAGGTAACAACACTTGAGTTTCAGTTTGTCCCACATTGTGTGATTATTGCGGCATTCCAGGATTCAACAGGATTCGTGTATAGCGTTTTTGAAGATCATTTTCGGAGTTTCCACTGACTTTTTTAAGATACTCAAGAGGAGATCGATCAAAGTCTAAACTTGAAAGCTATGTTGGCAATCTTCAACGACAATTTAGACTTCCCTAAGGGTAACTTTCAATATATTTTGTTTGACATTTCTTATAGAATCACAGCTAATTCTTTCTCAAGCTGTCAGAGATGTGTTTGTCCCTAATACTCAAGACGTTCAACAATTGTCAGCTGATAAGTCTGATAATGACCAAGTTGAAGAAGATGAAGAATCAAATGATTCAAAAGGGGAACAATCACCACAAAAAGAGTCACCAAAGAAGCAAGCTGCATTCAAGCGCAGAAAGTCGCAAAAGGCTGGCACTACTGAACTATCTGAATCGTCCAAAGTAAGTTAAGCAAACCATATTTAACAATACTTCCATTGAAGATAGACAGAACCTTTTTGACCTGGTCTTTGGTAGGCCTGTACAGTAAATGATACCACAACTTGTCATGGATGTTCTTGAGAAAATGCAAGCTACAACACTCTTGTAGCATATTCGGAAAGTAGGTACGCCAAGTGTTGATAATAGCTGCTTTGCTGTCACTTACAAGCTTGTAGTTTGCTTGCTCTTCTTTGAAAAGTTTTAGAGCAGACACGAGATAGTTCAACGCTTCTACATGCTCGTGAGCCTCCTTAGTCTCATGAAGGTACACAAAGCCAGTCATATACCAATTGAAAATCTCAGACTTATACACTACAGAGCACACATAGCCTTGCCACATGTCAAATGTAACATCAATAAACCATTCTTTTGCCTGTTTCATTAGAACTAAGCTATGGTCAGTAAAGAAAACAAATAATTACGTTAGATGTTGTCTAATATACCAAATTACATCAGGACGTACAGTCGCCAGTCTCATCTGGTGATTAAGCATATTTGTAGGATCTTGATATGCATGTTGCATGTTAGAAACCTGCTTTACATTTCTCACAGGATTTTCATCGAAGTTATCAGCAAGACAATTGTACTGCTTGTTTGAGTTGTTCAAAGAAGCAACTTTTATTCTTGTTTGCTCGCAGTGCTCATTACTGTGACGCTCATAAGGAACCTTCGATGAACTTTTGGAGTTTTTGTGTGATGAAACTAATGTAGCATTGGTTATAATAGAGACACCCTCCAGCTTGTAGTATACCATAATTCCACGGTATAAACTATCACTAGATCAAGACTGTAGATGGAATTCTTGCTTCCGAAACTTTGGATTTCGAACATCGTACCAGTAGCTACGCTTAATCGTAGCTTCTCCATATTGTAGTACTTTCGTACTATTATTCTTCCAGTACCCGTAATAGTTGTCACATTGTTGTGAATCTGAGTCTGGTGAAGTAGTAGTGAAAATGTAGAACGAGTTAACGTGCTCTGCTATGTACGTGGCAGCGTCATTGTTAACAAAGGAGTGATTCGGTAGCTGCTTGATAAGAAATCTAAATGCATTTCCAATGAACATAGTGTCGCACATGGAATGTAGCCGAAGGCACTTCAAATTCGGATCAATGTGTGTGTGGAACCATATTGATGTCTGCTTTAACATGCTTCGCGGTGGTAGAGGGAGTGCGATAGAGTCACAATTCATCCTAAGTTTGTGAATTAGTTTTAGTTGACTTAAGTAAAATAACGGTTAGTTAACTTTGGCGGTTTCAATATGGAACCCATTGTAAACTTTTTATGACAACTTTTTCTCACAAGGTTGACCAAAAAACCATTACACCAAACATAAACAAAGTACTACATAAGCAACAAAGACGTTGAAGCTGCTGCGTTTGAAGCATTGCGCAAGCTGGTAACAGATCCTACCGCGCAAGAGAAATTCAAGCGACAGTTTAAACATTCTGTTGCAGAGTACATTGGAGCGTTACTGTCTAACGAAGACAGTCAAGATATCATCAAATTAGCTGCCATCATTGACAACAACGATGATGATGTAGAAGAAGACGACATCTAAATTGTTGCCAAACATATCACTCGGCGTATTACCGTCAAAATTGAGTCGTTGGAAAATCTACAAAAGAAAAAGGCCTCTACTGTACTAGTGTGCTCGAAAAGGTCAGGGAAAGTGCTTTGAGTTCTTCAAAGAGTAGCGACAAAACTGTAAAAAATAAAGCTGCTGCTTCCAAAGATTTTGCTCCTGCTAAAGACTTTAGTGCTCGCAAAGCTGATGACCACGAAGATAGCTCCTTTTTCAAAGATGAGCAGTTACAAAGTCTATTAAGATCGCAAGCTAAAGTCTCACACAAATCACCTGCCAAGCGTGCTAAAGCAGGAGATCAGAAACATTGATCTCGTCCAAAGAAGTCATCAGATGATGAAGTTGACGAAGATATTCGTAAATCACAGCGTTTGAAGGAACAAATCGCTCGTTCACCAAGCAAAAAGGGTTTTATCGCTAACACTGCACTTGTTGATATGCATTTGCTCATTGAAAAGTTGATCAGCAGGGTCCACTTTGTGCAACCTATCGAATCCAAAGAGCCTAATGTAAACGACATGGTAGAAGCTCTTAGCAAGAAGGACGTTCACGGCACCAAGTTTATCAATCTTGCTCGTCAACTCAGAGACGATGAGCTGGACAATAAAGAGCGAGGCAACCTTATCTGTTTGGCAAATACAAAGATCTCTGTCACAAAAATGATTGAGCTTCGATATATGGCTGTATTAGGGAAAGCGTACGTGAACAAGTTCAAACGCTTCAAAGAAGGATACTGTAGCCCAAAAGTGGCAAACATAAAAGGTGCCGCCAAAATGACATGGAAATGATATGTCAAACTCGTTTATAAAGTATTGTACTCCATTGTAAAGCGAGCTCAAGGCGTTTTTATGATTTGCGCTCAGTTTCCTGCGCTGTGCTGGTGCAAGATAGCACCATCTAATTTGTATGATGGTCAAGCCAAAGTATTTCGAGATGCTTTGTCTGACTGTAACTTGTACAAGCGACTTGAGAAGAAAGTACAAGAAACATTTGAGGTAAGAATTATTTAACAGACGCTAACATTTAGTTGGAAGATGTCAGTACAGATGTATTTGCTACGAAGTCTGAGATCAACGCGTTACTTGCTACAAGATATGATTTAAAACCAAATGTTGATGAAGAGGACGCTGAATCTCATCAAGAAGGAAAGAAGCCAACCCTGTATGATGAGGATGAAACACCTTTGTCGCAATATCTGAACAGCGACAAGTACATTCGAGTTGGAGCTCATAGAGTTTCTTGTTTTGATCTCAATCGATTGAAAAGTAACATGTTCGCTAATGGCGATTTGTTGAATACATTTATAGTATTGTCAGCAGATGGCATACCAAACGTAAGATTTCATTTCCTTATTTAACGATTAGCGATTCTTCATTAGCAGCTACGATTTATATGCGTACACTAAGCAGTATTCAAAGTCATTCAAAAGCGAAAGGAGACTTCTTTCTAACAGCTTGTACGACTACAAGCAGAATGCTGTTTACATCTTCCTCAACAACATAAGTGAGGCGCACTGGAATTTGTATGTTTGTCATGTTGTTGATGCCGCAACAGTGATTACGTGGTCAGTTTTTAACTCGTTGACCCACGAAGACACTGCTACGCCAGAGAGCTATGGAAAAGCACTCATCGTTGAAGGTGCTCCTGTTCTTAGCACTATCAAATATTACTTCAATCTTATCCAACGTGGAAAAGCCAAGAAGCCGAAGCAACTATTTAGATACGTGCCAGGCATCACCGCAAATCAAGGTGATAATGAAACAAGTTGTGGATATTATGCTGCAGCCGCAGCAGTGCAAGTTATCCAAGATAAAGTTCCGCCAAGTACCCATCTCCTAAAGGGGTATCTAAACGTGCCACATTACACCAAGAAGGACATGATTGCCTGCTTCAAATGGCACATGAACTTGGATGAAGGCATTGTACAAGGCCTCGAACTATCACAAAGGGTTCCACCACCGTTAGATGAAGGAAAAGGCAAGTCGAACGAGAAGCCGGTTGAAGAGCCAAAGACATCAGAGAGAGCCATCAAAAAGATGCGAAAACGCAAGCACGTACATACCGAAACTCCAAAGCAGAAGAGAGGTAGACCAAAAAAACGTGCTCGTACAGAAGAAGAAGAGGAAGAGGATGACAAGAAACACGACAATGAACCTGACGCCACTGGAGGTCCACTTACGCAAGACGTGGAACCAAATGAAGACACTAAAGAAAAATAAAATGCTTTTTTTTATTTAATATTTTAATTTTCTTTATAATATGTTCAAAAAGATTCCGCAAATGGCAAACGGAATCTGTTTTTTAGACGATCTCAAGAAAAATGGAATGAGTAAAAAACGGATTCTGTTTTTTAGATAATCTTATAAGTAGTATTTTGTTTTTTAATTATATAATGCTGCAGTTGTAAGTAAATTATAGTAGCCTAACAAGATATATAGTTAGTAATTATTTTGTTATTATAAATGTCTAATGCAGCTTTAATTATATGTAGTTTATTTTTGTTAAATGTAACCAAGTAAATAATAATCTCTCTTTTAAATTTTTTGTATAATATCTATCTTTTATATCTGCTTTTTTATGTTTTTTATAGCTTTAAAATATTTTTTTATGCTTGTGTCTATAATTAAAGCAATAAAAAGTAAAAACAGTGTTTTACTGTTATTAAAATTATTTGTTTGCTAATGTTTGCAAATGTTTTTTCAAATTCTTCTTTTATTTATTGATTATTTATAATAATTTTGTTTGTAAAATATATTTACAACTAATTATACAGCTGTTACAACATTTTAATTTTATTAATATTATTAATATTTAATAAAAGAAAAATATAAGTTATACAACTAATTATACTTATAAACTTTTTTAATAAACAGACTTGTTATCATTTATTTCATCTTCATTTGAAGTTTTTCTCTTTTTACTTGCAGAATTTTTTGAGACATACTTTTTTCATTTGTTTCTTTCTGTTTTTCTACTTTTAATAAACTTATTATCATACACAACCTGGCTTTTAGTATTGCAGTTAATTTAATTTATTAAGTTTATATTAGTTAGTTTAATTAAAGTTAATAGTAGATAATATTTACTTAACATTAATTACTGCCATTAGAATAACTGAAATAATATGTGTTAGCTTCTTTAAATTTTTGATATCAGATAATAATTATAGTTAACAATGCACATACTATATATAACAAGAAAGAAGCTGTTAGTATTATTGATTTTAGAAATGAAATTATTTTAAGTTTGGAACATCTTACTGCCACTAAAGCCAAAAGAGGTAAAAAGCTAAAAACAACAAAGAAATAACATCAATAAAAAGTAATACACATAAAGAAACAATAGTTAATAGTTTTATGCATCTTAATAAAGAGAAAAGCTTAATTTGATATAAGTATAAATTTTTCAAATATTTTTGGCCAAATTGTTCTGAAGAGTGTTAAAGCTATGTAATAAACATGCTATAAAAAATAGAAACAATAGCGCTTGATTTCTTAACACAGTTGACTATAACTTAAAATATTTTCTTGAATTGGTCTACTGTGAAGCAAATACTTATCCACATTATATGTTGTACAGATTGTATTGCTTTATTCACTCTATATCAAGTAAAAATAAAGTAAAAAAGTGATAAAAATAATAACTTTTAAAGTAATACATGTATTTATTATTTTTATTAAAAATCAATATTTCTTGCTCAAACTTGCGCAATAAGGAGCGATTTTAATAAGATATATGTGTTATATGTTTGAAGAAAAATTTTAAATTTTAAAATGTTGACAGATATGTGCCCTTATCCATCAAATTTTGCAACATTAAGAACAAATTTCAATATAAGTATATGTTTTATTTGCATTATCTGTGCAAATTTAAAGAAAGCTTAGTTAGAGCACTTATTTTCATAAAATTGTACTTAAAGGCTAAAAATATCTTTTTTGTAATTTACACCTTCAGCTTTTATAAACAGCAGCTAATATAATAGTGCAGTGCCTTACTGATCTGTTTTTATCAGATATAATTGTTAAAATTAAAGACAAAGCATTTTTCAGTAATAAATTTAATTATGCCCCCAAAAATTTTTATTACGCCCCTATGACAGATATTGCTATGACAATTAATATATTTTATAACTTTTGTTTATAAGAAAATATTTAAACTTAATACATCAAATATCACAACAAAAAAAATTAACCACACTTTTGTATAACTATATATTAAATAAAAATAATTTAAACTTTTAGATAAGTTATTTACATAACAAATATATTTAACTAAGTATGAAAGCAATGAATCTACTATAAGTTCCACTTGTTAAATTCTTATCTATTTTAACAGCAGTGTAATTCACACTATATACTTGATGTAAAAAGAAAATCTATTTATACTGTTGATGTCAAACCTACTATAAGTTTAATTAATTATTAAAGTAATATATAAGTACTTAAAGATGTAATAAAGAAGAATAAGTTAAAAATAATAATAAAATCAAAGGATAAATACTTTGAAAGTGATAAAAAGATATATAAGACTTAAATTAAACAATTAAAAAAATCAGTATCTAGTTTTAAAGATATGATAAAAACATAAACAATAATAGCATCACAAAATGAAAAGCTAACATATAAAGTAAGAAATTAAAAATTTTAACAATAAATAACATTATTAAAAAAAATATTAATGCTGTATAAAACATATTTAATAAAACAGGCAGAATAAACAACTTATTACTATCATCAATAAAAAGTTTACTAAGAAAAACTTAATAATAAGCACCATCACCTGCAAAGGTGAATATTAAAGATAACTTATACAAGTATATTACATATACTATATTGTTTTCTTTTGAATCCATTTAAAAATAATAAAAAAAAGTCAGTGATATTAAGCATATGAATAATGTCATTAATTTACTTTATGCCTACCTTTAACTTAAGTTTAAAAGTATATTGCAGAGTGTTAATAGATTTAAACTAGCAATTATGCAGAATATAATTACAACAAACAGCTATATTCAACAGACTAAGTGTTATTTTCTTTTTTCATTCTGTTACTTTGTATTCAAATAATACTTGTTCCATTTTTTTGTCAGCTATATCAACTTTATTGAATGTTTGTCTGTAATAATTCATTATATTTCTATCTTTAAAATTATATTCTTCTGATTGAATACACTTAGTAGATTGACAATAGTAAGAATTCTATCATCTAATTTATTCTTCTTACCACATACTTTCACTTTCAACTTTTTGCATATATTTTTCAAATCTTTAACATTATATGCATTGTTATTTAAAGATTGAAGTGTTATTGTCTTGTATTGTTCATTACTTTCTCTTACTTGTTGTACTTCTGCTAAATACTTTCTTACATCACTTAAATCTTTATTCCTCCACTTTGAAGTAATATAAGGTTTAAATGTAGTTAATACAGTGTGATGAACAACAATCTTTTGTTCTCTACTAGTATTCTCAACTTGACTTTGTTTATTAATAGTGGTAGATACAAAATCTTTGCTATATTCACAATACACAGCAGCAATGATATCATATTTAGTATGATATGCCATTTTACTATAATTAAGTGGAAAATTTGATTTTAATACTTTCCAAATTGAAGAAAATATAAAGTTTTTCACTAATTCTATAACAATAATACCTTTATGAAGAAACATATCTTTTGTAAAGTATAATGTATCTACTGTAAAGTATGCTTCTTCTCCTAGCTTTTCTTTTACATACTCTTATATTTGAGATAATCCTTTGTTAAGTTTGATTAAGTTACATATGGTATAATATAATACATATAAGGATTGTTTTTTCCTACAAACTTAATTGCAGCACTTTGTGCAAATAAACTATTTAAATTAGGTTTTCTTGGAAAGTAAATAACAGAAATCTCAACTAGTGTACCTTTTAAGTTTGTTTTCTTTTTTCCATCTGGTTGATAAACAAACACCATCTCATCAATATATTGAAAGGTATCTGGTATTACATTGGCTCTAAATACAGTATTCAAAGCATTAATAAGTTTATTTATTTGGTTTGTTGTTCTTAAATATATGTGCTGATAAATCTTGTTAAAGCGTTTTGCATTTAATATTCCATGTATAATATACATATTATTCATTTCTATTAGATTGTATAATAAATGATCTATTACCTTTCTGTTTTCACTTTTTATTTGTCTTATTATTTGAGCAAAATTCTTATTAACACAGTCTTTTAATACAGATAATGCAGTAATAATATAGATTTAATAGGTTTTTTCCGTTGATATCTCTTCTACTAACTGGTTATTTGTTAACTGAGATGCAGTTTCATCTTACTTTAAATATAATCTTTTTTCTTTCATTATAATCTAATTATCTATTACTGCTTATGTTATTGATGTTTTTAATTCTAGTGATAATAATCACTTTAAATAGTTGTTTATTTGTATAACTTCTTTAATTTGAACTTTATTTTCTTTTTCTTTTTCTTTTTGTTGTAATGTAAACTTTTTTCCACCATCTTTTTTATCAGATTTTTATTTTTGTTTTTTTGTTGTTTTTTTTTTAAAATGGTTTTTTTACAGGAATAATAGCTTTTACTTCTACTTGTTGCTTCTTTTTATTTCTTTTTTTGTCTGCTAATCTGTTTAATGTTCTTTAAGTTGATAAACTGAGCAGAGTTCTATTAAACATGTTGATTTTATATAGTCAACCTAAATAAAATTGTAATTTTTGAAAATTTAAAGAGAAAAAGGTATTTATTTTGCACTTTTTAAAGTGTAACTTTATTATTTAACAGATAATAGTGTTATATTGCTTATAAATTTAATTATGCCCCTTAAAATTTATTACCCCTCAAATTTTTTTATTACACCCCTTTAACAGATATAAGCTGATGCATAAAAAAGATAATAAAAAAAAGGTATGCATTAATTTTAGTTATTTTAGATTTATAAAGTTTAAAAAAGAGTGTAAAATGCTTTTAACAAATAATAAGCATTTTTTAACCAATTGTAAAAAGCGTTTAAAAGAAAAAATAAATAACAAATTAGTATAATTATATTAAATATACTTATTATAGATTTTAAGTAGTTGATTTAAGTATAATTTGACAAAACATGAAGTGAACAAAGCAGGTAATGCATAAAATCTTATCTTAAAATATAAAGTTATTGGTTATTTTAGTTTTTTAATAACTATTCTGTATATATTAATATCAACAAACATTATAGCTAGTATTATATATGACCTCAATACATATAATACCTTAATTACATTAGTAAATGAAACGCATAATATAAGTTATATAACTAATGATACTTACAAAAGATAAATTTAAAAGAAGTAATGGCTGCCAATTTAAAACTACATAGTTAAAGTGGCTTAGTAGAGAAGATGTTCTACTATATGTTCAATCTATGGAATAACATAATTAAAAAATGAAAATAAATTCTTAACAACTGGCTATATAAGTGATAACATTTGTAATATACTTACAAATTATTATTTTAGTTATTTAAATCATTTTCTTATCAAAGTATGTAACATGTATTAATTAATTATTAAAATTATCATTTTTAGTGCACAGCAAGTAAAAGTAATTTTAAATATGTATATGATGTTATTTTGCTAAAAAAGTAAACATTTTTATTATTTTAAGTTTGTGTTAATGATTACTGGTATTTATTTATTGCTAATGTTCAAAATAGTAAAAATATTATGCTTATTAGTATTGATAAGTTGAATTTAAGAACAAATAACATTATTATTTGGCTTAATAAGACTAAATCAATAAATATAAAAGATTTAATTCATTATTATTTGCACACATTCATTAGATACAAAAACTATCCATTTAATGCAAAAAGAATAACTATCATTAGATTTTAAATTATATATTAGCTCTAAAAAAGTGCAAATAGCTTAAAAAAGTAACTAATGACTTTAACTTTTTAATTAACTATTTTACAGACTACTTTTGCACCTTTAACATCTATTAATACTTTACTTACAGATAATATATCACCAGATATTGAATGCATCCAAATAAAGCTTTTAATGATGAGTTGACAAGATTTATTTAAAAAAAGAAAAAAATTGTCAAAAAAAGAAGTTAAAAAAAGCAATATATGAGAAAAAAGTTATTTATTCTATAAAAAGAAGAAGCAGAATACATTATACAGATTTAATATAAAAAAAAGCTAAAACTTCATTTAAAAAGCATAAAACTTTAATAAAAAAGATGATGTATAATTAGCTTTAAAACATTATAAGAAGTTGTTTAAAGCAAAAATGCTTAAAAAAGGATTTAGTAAAAGATATAAAAATTCTTCAGCTTTGTTCTTACAAGTAAATAAATAATTTTTTTATTAAAAAATTATTTTGTATTATAATATATCCTTCAATATATAGATTTTTCTATTTTTAATAGTCTTTTAAATGTGATATAAATTTAAAGTTGGCTTGCTTTTTATGTTATTAAAGATATAACAGTTATATAATTGGTAAAATAAAAATAAATTAAAGTGTTAATCATTATTAAAATAATAAACCTTTTTGTTAATATTATATAGATATGTTATAATAATTTTGAATAAAAGATATACTTTCTATTTGTTTAAATATATAATTAATATATATAACATTTATATTATTTATATAAAATGCTGTTTTAGCCTTTAAAATCTTTAAAAGCAATATATCAATATTAAATAATTAAAGATTATTATAAATAGCTTTATAAAAAAAGCTAAAATCTTTTACTTTTCTAATTTAGCTAGATTTTAAATATATATAAGCTATTTAAAATGCTTCAAACTAATTTCATCTTAAATTTAAAGATATAAAGTCTTACTAATAAATATAAAACCATATAATAAGATTAATTTTAATATCTTTAATTAGTTAATTATACTTTTGTAAATTATCAGTATAAAATATGTTTTTAAACGCTTTTTCATACAAAATCTAAAAAAATAAAATGCTAAAACGGTTACTGATGCCTTAAAGAAGTGATTATATTTTATATACTTAATTATATATAAAAAAAGCTAATCTTTTATCTACAAACTTGTTTTAGTAGCAGTTTGATTATTATAGAGAGGTTTTTTTATATTATATAAAGTATTTTACCTTTTAAAAAGTATAATTAAAGCGTTTTGTTTTACTTTTACACTTGAAATAAGGTAATGTCTTATATATATTAAACAGGGTATTATATATCTCAAGTGTTAAAATATTTATAATTTATTGATTTTTAACAATATTACATCTGTTTAAAGAAATAAAAGGCTATTTATATCTCTTTTTTCCATTAAAGTAATTATTTTACTTAATAGTTACAGTTTCAAGCTACTTACTGTAATAATAAAATAGTATTGTTTGCAGTTTTTATATTATTTACTACTTTGAGATGCTTGAAAAAATTAAACTGTATATTTACAAGATAATTTTTTTTTGTAAACATTAAATTTAAAATATCACATATATATTATCTGTTATATAAATTTGAATTTTAAATAAAAGTAAAGATGTTGAAATAATGAAAAATAACACTTGGTTTTAGGAGTTGATAACAATACTTTGATTAGTGAATTGGATGGGAGTATTTCAATATAGTTATTATGTCAATTTTGTAACATTATTCATTTTGATGAATGTTTGGCGTTGGAAGTACATTCTATACTTTAAAAACGAAATAAAAGAATAATTGATTTTTAAAATGTCTCACTTTCATAACCTTCATCTTCATTTTTCTTGATCGTTACTATACCCTTCTCCTTTTTCACTTTTTTCTTGTGTCCACGTGCTGTATCAACTAACCTCTGGTAATACGCTTCATCGAAACGCTTACAGGTTAATACACTTATCGCCAAAGTGATTGCTCCAGTCGCCAACGCGTTACTGACATTCTCGTACGTTTTATCTTGTTCTCTTACTAATCCTGCTTGATCGAGACTAATTTGTAAATTATAAAACATTCACTTACTATCCTTTTCCCCATCCTCTATGCAAAATTCCAGTTATCCACGTATGTCTTGTATTTGCAGATAATTTTAACCAATCTTCATGCGGTACTTC
>JAESGV010000259.1_pt1 | contig 25113 bp, 25 predicted proteins | sample 9269781 | NCBI WGS metagenome assembly JAESGV01 (sample SAMN15741586, study PRJNA653496) | algae metagenome | isolation source: Tildeniella torsiva UHER 1998/13D and co-occurring heterotrophs from... | place: Slovakia: Slovak Paradise National Park, Hrabusice, Kosice Region | collected 2000-01-01
CATATTTCCCTGTTGAATCGTAGTGTATATTGGCGTACGGTGAGTACATCATACCCATAGTACGTTCAGGGTCGAATTTATAGTATGTCTTCACCATGAGATGCTGTTTGACTCAACGTGTGAAAACACAAATGTTATTTGAATTCAAAAACCTAATTGAAGTTGATTGTAATTTATTTGCTTAGTTTGGCTTTCTTCTTTGGTCTCGTTACTTTACGCATCACACTTGCTTCAATCACCTCTCCATTAGTATTTTGTTTTCCTGTTGTGATTCTTTTGTTTGATCCACGAATGTATCGCAGATTGGGAAGTGCATCTACTAGCCTTTGTATCTCTGCCTTTTTAGTGTGGTCTGATACTTTTACTTCTACCGCATTTTTGAATGTTACGACAAGGTCCAAGTCATGATCGTTCCATACAGTTACATACAATTTTGTTGCATTGACCAAATTCTTCGCGTAGTCATGATATTCCGCAGCTCCGTCAATTGTATCAAGCTGTACGCCCTCACAAAATTGTATCTTTTTCTGAGTTCCAACAACTATTGGCGTATCCCTTCTGCTATTAAATATTTTTACATTTTTGAACCATGTATTGGGAACATCCAAAGTTTCCGATACATCCTCAAAGTATCCAAGTTTTGCGAGGTTTGGACAATATTTATCGAGTATAGGTGCTGATTCCATAGTCAGACCGCCCATGTATGTGTGCAATTTTGGGGACTTTTGGAAGAGTATCTCACATAGCTCGATAGGCAGAACCGTTGAGCAAATAATAGTTTCCAAGTTACTGCACTCTGGAAGTTTATCCACGAATGCTTCCAAAACCAATAGAAAATCATCACGTGGCTTGCTAACCAAAATCTGCAAGTGGGTAACTGTTTTCGCAACCACTGGCAGAGCTTCGTAGACAATACTTGGATGATAGGTAGCGTCCAAAACTAAATGTGTAATATTTTTCAACTGCAGTGTTTGTGGCACGTCTACTTTGTAATATACAGGATGTTGTAGATGGTTGTATGCTAAACTTAATCCTCTATAGTTTGGCATTATTTTTATCACTCCTAGCCATTCTAGATACGTGAAACTATGCGGTGTGCTAGAATCGAAACCGAATAGTTCTAATTTGGGGAAGTTACTCAAAGTTGGAATGTCAACATTGTGTCCACTAATGTACAGTTCAGTAGTGTTCGGAAATCTGTCACTGATCACTTTCAAAAAACCAGGTGTAGATTGATATACTTTTTGGTACGCATGTGGTAATAGGTTGATTTTCGTTACGTGTGTTGCGCTTGTATTCCAACATTGTTTACATACTTGCTGAAATGAAAAAGTGTCTCGAAACGTTAGATACTGCAGTATGATGGAATGAACATCATCTAGAAGAAAAGTTTGCATTTTTAAAATTAGAATGGTAAACCATGGTTACAAATCGCTGACTTGCGAGGATATTAGCAAGTAATCAACAATAGTGCTTGACGCTAGTAATTCATAACTATGCTTTAATTCTTCTAGATATCATATTCTTACCAAATCCCACAACAAATGCAAGCACACATAGCGATACAGCAATAATCAAAGTCGGAAAGTAGCACTCTTTTCCCAAACAAACCTCTCCAAGAGGATGCTGGTAAGCCTTGTAAAACGCTGACTTGACAATCATCAAAGTAACACTCCCAGCGATGAACGGTAGCCGTATGACAGATAGATTTATCGCACTGTATTTTCCACCGTAACGCTCACTCAAAAACACAGTCACTAGCGTAATCGAGCAACCAAAAAAGAAGGCCATGAGAATTATTTCCGAATAGAACCAAATAATATTATTCGCGTTCAGTAAGAGTAAAATAGATGATCCTATACCCAAAACAGAAACATTAATTAGCGTATTGATCGAAATAACTCGTCTCAACCTGTCATATAAAAAGCCAACGGTAACACGACCTGTAGAAGATGCGATAGCATAGCATAACAGTAATGATTGAATATTTGGATTATAAATGCGGTAACTATGTAGTATCGAACCCAAATTATTCACTATCAGCAACGTAGTTCCCACTCCCGAGAACATTAAAAATGAGATTACCCAAAAATCAACTGTGAGTGGTATCCGTAGTGGATGAACATTATCTGACGATACTGACTCTTTTTCGATTATGATAGGAGGTGATTGTGGTGACTCGTTTGGTGAATCTGTTGCATAGTTTACACTATTCTCTGTCAGAATCGGTTGCGATTCAAGTTCAGCTACTGAAGGTTTTGGTTTCTCATCTCCAAGAACCACAACTCCAGTAATCGTAGGTAACACTCCACAAATGATCGAAACGATTAAAATGTACAATTGCAAGTTGTGATGCAGTACATAGTGATAAAATAGATACGAAATAGTCGGTGAAATTCCCGAACCAAATACGAGCACGCCAATGATCGTGCCTAGATATTTGGTTTGCTTGAACCGTTTGATACAAGTTGCCGTTGGTGCTGCCAAACACGCACTGGCACCCATTGAGAAGATCATGAAAAAGATACCTACGAACCAATGTGTAGTGTGGATCCAACTCACTAACACGCTGTAAAATAAAATGTATCCAGTAAACATGAAAATTGCAGCTAATAGTGAAGCTAATCTTGCGCCAAAATAGTCGTTGATGATAGCGATAACTATTCCGAATAAATAACCGATCTGATTCATAACTGCTATGTAATTAATTTGTGAATAGTCATAATGCAAATCTCGACGTAAATCTGAACTAATTGTTTCAAAAATGTAGTGATGACCTCCTGGAAACATCATCACTACACTAACGATAAAAATGATCCATTTGTTGAACACAATCATTTCTTGTCAACTTTGTATTTATTCATATTTCCCAGCTACACTTGGATCTTTATACAATGGATCTTCAAAATCATATCGATTGTATACATCCAAGAAGATATCCCTGCATTTAATCTGTGCACCAAGTTTGTAGCACAGTAAGAACGCACCACTTAGTTTTCTATGTAGTGAATACGTAACAGGTGGTGGAGGTGTTAGTCTATGTTTCAACATTGTTGGAATAACATTTCCAACGCGTTTAGGCATCGCACGATTTTTAAAATCGTATATTCCTGCTCTGGAGAAAGGTTCTCCTACCATGATCGCTGCTTGAGCATGTGCTTGATTCATCAACTCTGTTTCATCTCCTGTTAAGAATCCCATTTTTCTAGAGGCATCAATAACAGTTTCTACATCTTCTGTCGCTGACGCGTACACAACTCGCAAATATTCATCTACAAACTTTTTAGGGAAATCCATACACGCTCCAAAATCAATTAAATGAAGTGTACTTGTGCGTGGATCATAGAAAAAGTTACTCCAATTTGGATCCGTTTGCATAAACCTAAACTCGAACAACTCTTTCAAACAAAGTTTGAGTAGTAACCTTGAAACTCGATTTCTGACTTCATCAGTAACGGTAGGCGACGCTAATTGATCAATGGTGAAACCACGTACAAGTTCTGTAGTTAGTACTCGTTTGGTACTGAATTCATCGATGACTCGAGGTGCTGATAGTAGTGACATTGGTGGATCCAAGTGAGAGATTTGTTTTCCTTCTCGACGAAGCGTTTCCACTCGTTCTGATTCTTTTCGTATGGAATCGTGTAGTAAATCTCTAAATCGACGTTGACACTCTGCTTCACGTTCATAGTCACACTCTAAACGTAATTCTTTTCTCGCTTGTTCCATACTTTGCTCCAAATACGCTCCACGTGGTAATAGATTCGTATACGTCACTAGCATGCGCAAGTTTCGAATGTCACTGTCGATACTATCTGCTACACCTGGATATTGAATTTTGATCGCGACTTCTTGGCCATCGAGTAACACACCACGATGAACTTGTCCGATCGACGCTGCAGCTAATGGTTTCTCATCAAATTCTTTAAATTTTTCTCTCCATGAAGGTCCCCACTCTGCATCAAGTACAGATAACATTTGTTCCGTTGGCATGATATCAGCTGCTTGTCTAACTCGTTCTAGTGCTTTTTGGAACGCTGGCGGAATTAGTGTCTCATCTTGAATCGATATCATTTGTCCAAGCTTGAGTGCAGCTCCTCTCATGCGACAAAGTGTAGTTGCTAACGCTTCTGCATTGTTTTCGTTTGCTAGTAACGATTTGAGTGATGTATCACCTGATTCTGATGAGAATGTTCTCTTAAAGTATTCTGTAACTGTTCCAGTTGCTAATTTCACACCAAGTGAACCAAAACCTAGTGCACGTTGCAAACTTGTTGCTGGAACTTTTCTTGGATGGAAATCGCGTGGTGTTGGTTCTGGTTGCTCTAAATCTTGGCTCGAGTACTGTGGTGGTGGAATTTCTGTTTTTTCTTCTTCGACTGGTGTTTGTGTGACTGTTACAACTGTCTTATTTAGTGTAGGTTGCTCCGTATGTACAGTAATTATAGTTTGTGTAGGTTCTGTTTTTACTTCTGTAGCGTTTCCAGCGGTGTATGTGTTATAGTAAATACCAGATTGTTGATCTTGGGTTTGTTGTGGAGGTTCGTATTTTTCCTGCTGAGCATTTGGTGCGAAAACTGTTTTAATTGTTTTTGGAACTGATTGGAAGGGTGATTCCGGGTAAATAGTTAATCGGCTAGTTGCATGTTGCGAATGTCGTAGTGATTCTCGTACAGATGCTTGTATTATTGATGATACACCTTGTCCGAGTCGTAACAAGTCTCGTAGTGGCATCTATGAAAGTTTGTGGTGAATTTCAAGTTGAGCCCTTGTAACAAAATGCAAAGTTGTTTGTTGCTTCTTCTATGCGTACTAGTGTTCGCTACGGGCTCCGAGTTACTATTAATTGTAGGAGATGTAACCCATAACTCCGTACGTGTTCTATACGAACCACAAACTCAACAAGATTCGGTCCAATTTGAGGTCACATTATTTAAAACGTCGTACAACTTTCAAAACGCACAACAAATGACCTCAAAAACTGTTACTACGGTTGCAAACCCAAAAACAAAGACCTTTAAACCAAAAATCGTTACATTCGAGAACTTGGAAACAGGACAGGCTTATCTTATTTCATTCAAGAACGGAAAATTCGTCGATAACGCAACCTTTACTACATTTTCACCCAACAACCAAAAACTCAAGTTCTTAGCTGTCGCATGCGATCGTTATTTCGATGACAAAGACGATTCTTACTGGAAACACTTATTAGAAACTGAAAAACAAACTTATCACGGCATCATCCACATGGGCGACCAAATATACGCCGATCGTCCTGTCCGTGAAATGATCGCCAAAGGTGTAACCGATGAAGAAGAAATGAGAGAAACCTTCCGCAACGTGTATCGTAAGACTTGGTCTCATCCTTCTATTCGTTCCATACTTCGACACGGTGCACATTGGATGTTCCCAGACGACCACGATATCCTAAACAATTTGGATCGCGAGTACACAAACTCTACCTTTTCAAAAATCATGACTGCAGGTCGACAAGTCTATTTCGAGTACCAATATGCACTTCACGCAGACTATGATCAAATGGCACATATTTACTATTGGAGACAAGTGAACGACCATACAGTCTTTTTGTACTTGGATACAAGATTCGAACGAACATTTTCATACGATAGTGAACATACACTAGTCGGAAAAACACAATTTGAAAGTTTCAAACAAGCGTTGGAACATTACGGACAAAATGAAAAAGTTACAAACATGATAGTATTCACAAGTGTTCCGTTAGCGTTCTACAGTGAACAAATGGCAAAAATAGTCTACAAGGTTGAAAAAGAGAGGTACCCCAATCATCCAGATTTGCTAGACGATACCATTCGGTTACTAGAGCTGATGAAACCATACAGTGATAAAATCACATTGTTATCAGGAGATATTCATCAATACGTGGAGTCTAGGATATGTCAAGGAGAAAAATGCATTAAACAATACGTCTCTAGTGGCATGACACAAGGATCGACGGTGATCCATGAAACAAAATTGTTCTTGTTCTTTACAGTTGGAAAATACTTTACTAATCATTTGCTTGGACAAGAGTATGGAAAAGAAAACCAGTGGAATATGATACATGAAAAGCAAGTGTATACGTTGAACTATGCGGTATTAGAGTTTGATAATGACAAGTTGAACGTGTATGGTGTATTTCCAAACGATTTGACAACAGATGAACAAATCAAAATGTTCGTTTTGGACTATTTCCCACATTTGTTCGGATCACTGGTGGCGATGATTGTATTTATTATAATGAGAGTTGTTCTGTAATTCACAATCTGGTATTGTATAGCAAGTAGTGAAGAATAAACAAACGATGGAGCTGGTCTCTTGTTTGGTCACTCCAATAGTGTTGCATTTTTCTAGTCGAATTAAAACGAACTAAAGTTAGCCAGCGGTTAGCCAACATGTGACAATGTGTTAGATGTGGTTACCCTGATTAATTAAATAAGTTTAATTCTTAACTACATTGTACACATCGAAATTGGCTTGACAAACGCGACATTTTCCTTGCATTTGTTCCAAACAAACGCTACAAAATCCGTGCTTGCAAGGAATCGCACTATTCTTCTTGCGCAACAAACATGCTTGACAAAAGTCACTCATATTGTAGTTATCTTTCAACTCTCTATACTCTCTTTGTTTCTCTTTCTGACCTTCTGCAATTAGCTTTCTCAAAACCTTGACATTCTCTGCAGATCGACATTGCTGCAACGCTGTTACACTCTTTGTCAAACTATCTATTCTTGCCTTTAACGATTGTTGCATTTCTTGTACAATACTATTTACAGGTTTGTATTCTAGTAACTGTTCACGTTCTCTATTAATTAACGTGCACACAGTCACAAAATCGATCGCAATGCCACTCACAATGCTCATTGACATGTCTCTAATCATTTCTTCGATCAAATCCATCGCTTTTACGATGTCAATGTCTTTATCGTCAACAGGTGCAGGTGCACTATTGTTAATAAATCCAATAGGTGCAGGAGTTGATTGTACAGCAAGTGTAGCTTGAGCAGGTCGAGATGGAACTGGTTTTGGAATCATTCCAGTGTTATATCGATCAGTCAACTTGATCTCCTCCAAGACAACTTCAAACTTGTCCTTGTGTTGCGCGAAAAAGTCTTTCATTTTCATTCCGCAACGTTCCTTGATGCTCTTACCTTCTGGATCCAACGTTTTGAACTCGTGTCCCAACGTAGAGAGTGACATACGACCACCTGGTGCAGAACGTAAAATATCAAGAATAGTACGCAAAACGATAGAACTATTTTTAGCCAAACTTGACTTGTTGAGTGAACGAATTACTGGGTACACTGATACTGGTTGTGGAACAGGTGCAACGCGTGGTTCTTGAAAGTTTTTCCATCTCTGGAATTGCGATGGATCGTATGGTGTATCTTTTCTGGATTGTGGTGCAAAGAATGGTACAATTGGTTGTTCTTGTTTGATTTGAATGGGTTGTGGTTGTTCTTGGTTTTCCATTTCTGCATGTAGTTCCTTTAACGTTTCTTCAAAATTGAATGGTGCATCTTCTTCTTCAAGTGCGATACCTTGTACTGATGAACGTTGTGGTGCATTAACACCTGGTGCAGAAGTATGCCATAAATCTGCAAACTTTGTGTAAATGGCACTAGGATCAACCTCGCATAGACAAGTTGAGAAACCTTGTTGTGGTTCAAAATCGGAAAAAGTATCTGCATCTTTGTCAAAATAGATGACGCTTAGTTTTCCTCCTTGTTCCAAAAAGTTACGTAACTCCATAAAGATTGTTCGTTTTGATTGTCTGTCGAGACGTGGATCGGAGATGCCAGGAGTAACCAAGATGATATGCTTGTTTTTACCACCACGTGTATTGCGGATTGCTGCTTGTAGGCCTAGTAATGTTGTAGATTCTCGTTGTGTTGAGATTTTGAAAGAGGCTTCCATCTCTGAGAGAATGATAGTTGTTATTAAATCGGCGTGAGTGGAGAATTGTGTTTTTTCTATTTGAAGGCATTGATAGCGTAATTGGCCTTCAATTTCATGGCATCCGAAAGTCGCGAATGTTACGAGGTCGTTTGGTTGCAAGTTGTTGACAATATGGTCTTGGAATGACATGGAAACAGCGATGCAAACTGGTACATCTCCGAACTGTTTACCCATGATACCATTGACAGCAGTACAGAGGATGAATTCTCGTTGTTCTGTCATGTTCGTGTTGTCTTCAAAATTGAAGTATCAAGTTGGCCAAGCAAACTGTTACAAATTTACGACATGACTCACAAAGAGCAAGACGTTGTCGTGATGTAGTTGTAATTCTTTCAGATATTTGACAGGTTCAAAGCATCAAGAAATGTCAGACTTGCCCGCAGCTCTAGAAAAGTTTGAGGCAGAAGAGAAACAGTTCATTCTCGCTCTACAAAACTTTGTAGCAAGCTCCAATGGTATAAAAGATGCACTAGACCGAAGATCCAAACAAATAGATGACGAGTATGGCATGATATCACAAAAGGTTTCAGCGATACTTTTGAGAGCAAAAAATGAGTTAACAGACACCACAAAACATGTAGAGTCGGTGGCCGACAAAGTGGAACAACTTAGAAAAGAAGATACCATCAGTATGTCAAAGTCACAACTTCAGTCGCAAATCGTATCTGGTGGCAGCGATGCACTCGTGAGAAATTGGGACATCAAAACCGGAAAGTGCTCATCAACTCTCAAAGGTCATACAGGAATCGTCAACTGTATTACAAGCTACCCAGATGGCACACTAGTAACAGGATCAAATGACAAAACCATCAAACTCTGGAAAGATGGTGAGTGCATCAACACGTTAACTGGCCACAAACTTCATGTACAATGTTTAACGGTCAAAAAGAATGGAATACTCGCGTCAGGATCTGGAGATAAAACTGTACGGCTATGGACAAAAGAGGGAGAATGTACAGGTGTACTTTCCGCAGAACGTGTCATCTATAATGTATTTGAACTCAAAGATGGTAATTTGGCAGGAGCAGCCGAAAAGTCGATCGTGGTTTGGGACGTAGACGTCCAATCGACAATCAATGAACTTAAACACGATGCAGTAGTGTTATGCGGAATCGCACTAGCTGATGGTACTATTGCAGGAGGTTATAACGATGGCATGGTCAGAATATGGAATCCATCTTCAGGTGAAATAGTCAAAACTTTGGAGTCAGAAGACAAGAAAAAGCTGCAATGCTTGCTCGAGTTGCAAGACGGAATGATTGTTGGTGGATACATTTCAGGTGAAATAAAAGTTTGGAATGTGTCAACGGGTGACTGCGTAAGAGAGTTTAGTGGTCATACAAACAGTATTCACTCTTTGATTGAGTTAGAGAATGGAATGATAGCGAGTGCGTCTAGAGATGGCACGATACGCGTTTGGAACATTAACAAGGGTGTTTGTATTAAAAATATGAGACACGAGGGTCGCGGTGAGACTTATGCGACTTCGCTTCATAGAGTGGTATAAAATTTACAATTTACTGAGACGCACAACCCACTTGTTTCTTCTCTTCGATTTGTGGTATTTTATCGAAACGTTCCCTAATGTTATCTATTTCTTGAACAAGTACTTGGACATAGTCGCCATACTTTTTTTTGTCATCTTCATTAGCCATTTCCGCTTCCTTGTTGTACTTATTTACTGCTGTTTGTGCTTTGGTGACCATTCTATCAAAGTCTGCTCGTTCTTTGCTTTTCCTATTCCTAGAGTATTTTTGTAGAGCCAAGTCACATTGCTCTACGGTATGTTTGATGTCGTCAATGAACAGAACCAGTTCTCCACCATCATCAGGGAGTGGGGGCAGTTTGATCATGTGTTGGGGTTTTGTGAAGTGTGCTTGTACGGCTTTTTTTCGATTGTGTCTGTTTTCGGCCTCATTGTTCTCTTCATCGGTGATGGTTGAAATTTGACATGCGCTCTATCCATTAATGGGATATATCACACCACCTTAATAAAATTGTTTGGGCATTTTGACACATTTTTATGCCATTCTAGCATTTTGAAGTAACGCAGGAGACCAACAAATTATGAAGAAGCATAGTCTTTTCGGCCTCATCCTATTACCCAACAGGTTTCAAGTTGAGCAACACGTGTCTAAAATGATTAGAATCTCGTGTGGGTCATGTTGTTTGCTCTTGCCAACAATTCTTGCAGTGGTGATATCTTTTCTTTTCGTGCTTCTTAGTCGTGGAGTAAATCCAAAAGGTGGACCTTACCATTACGCAAATCACATAGGAAGAATTACACAACAGTATTTACAGAAACTCGAAATTACTCGGTACAGATATGAAACTTCCAAACTACCGCAAGGAACTGTGGTTAAATTTGCACACATGACAGATTTTCATCATGATCACGGTGAAGATTTTCTAATGCCTAGCTTCATCATTGACCAGCTCATGGATGCTCTTGAGCGTGAAAAGCCTGACTATGCTCTTCTTACGGGAGACTATGTGCATTGGGATCCTGATGCATCTGCTAAAGCAGTGTCTAGCTTGGTGATTAAAAATATTACTAAACTCGTGCCAAATGGGGTGTATGGCGTTTTAGGAAACCACGACTTGCTTCTGCAGGGGTGGAAGCCTAGCGTTGTTCACACGTTACAGACCTTGGGTGGAGTGAAAATACTAGATAATGCATTTGTAGAGCTTCCAGAGGGAATATTGCTAATCGGTCTAGGTGATTATCCTAACAAAAAAGCTGGCAACGATGTGTTTGCTCCACAACAAGTTGTAGACGACTTGATTCGCGCAGGTGTCGACACCAGTGCAATGCCGACAATTGTGTTAGAGCATACACCTGATGCAGCAGAATGTGTCTTTTCGCATCAAAAAGGGGCATGTATGAATCTTCCAGCGGATATCATGTTAAGTGGCCATACCCATGGAGTAAGTTTGAGACATCAATGCTAATATTCTTCTCAGGGTCAAATTAGAATCCCATTTACAGAAATAGGTGTAGGAGCGTCATTGATGCAGTATCTGCCGCAGTGGTTCAGTAGCGCTCTTATGAACATTATACGAATGAAAACCGATGTCATACAGCATTGGGAATGGCAATCTGGATTGTACCAAAAGCACGGAAATGATATGATACGAAACTATACTACTAGTTTACACGAGGGTGAAAAGTACATGATAATAGGAAGAGGTATTGGAGGTCAATTTGGAATGAGAATTAACTGTAATCCTGAACTAGCCATTATCGAAGTGGTTGGAGTGTAAAGCGTTGTGAAATATGTACTTGATCAGCTAGTTGATTAGCTGGGTTGTCTTCAGAGCTATTTTTATTTTGTCCCAATTTTACTCCAATGATTCAAGTGGTAAGAGCTTGTCCTGGTACACTACATATACTACGCGAGGAATCAGTGAACGTGGTACTTACAAACCACTCACTTTTCCTAATTGATGTAAATGAAAATAATTCTATTGATACAAACTTGGAGCATATAACTGTCCTACCCCTCGAAGAAACAAGACTTTCAGTAGAAGATGGAAACTTGTTCGTTCACTACTACGGATTTGAATACAAAATAAGTGGAATAGATGAGCAAGCATGGCAGCAAGTTATTCCAACGATTGAAGAAAACTTAAACGAAGAGCTACCAACATTAGACGCGAATTTAATATACGACCGAAACGAGACTGTTGTCATTCTAGACGATAATTATTCCTTTGAAGTAACAGGAGATGTGGCAAATTTCATGTTGTTCGCTCATCGGGAGCTAGAACAACAGCCCAAGCAGGTTGAATTGAAAATTCTGAAAAGAAGACGAGCTTCATTTAAAGAACTTACAGAACAAAATAGTTTTGATGTCTTCTATGAGAAACCAGAAATGAAAACAATATCGTTACCAATGGACCCCATAGAATACATTTCGCGAGTGGAAGAACAAAAGACAGTCGAAGAAGTACAACAGTTCCAAAGAGATTTTAAACAGAAACTACGTGAAATTAAGCGGATGAAAGAAGAACGAAAACGGGAAAAGTATTTCGAAATGTTCCTTGCAAGATTAAATTTACGACCTGATGGTACGAAACAAGAACCACTCACAGAAACAATTGAAAAGTTACAAGAGCAAATCGACCACAATTTTGAAGCCCTCGTTAAAAAACAAGAAGCAGAGCGCCAAGAGCAAACCAATGAAGCAAATATTGTCGAATTTATCGAGACACCACCTACCAAGACCGTAGAAAAAGCACTAGATCAAAACAAGGACACTTTGTTCTCTTTCACTGGAAATGCCAAAGATCGACTCGGATTTAGAGAAACACAATTAGAGTTCCAGTAAATGTATTTATATTTGTACATCGCTAAGAATAATTTCTACATCATGAAACCCTTCAAATTCCCACTTGTTATCAGTCTTCCAAATAACTTTCTCTTCGTAGTGGGCAGTTCCAAAAATAGATCCGAACGTAACTGAACCTAAGAACTTTAGTTCTGGGTCATATCCATTCATTGTTAATGAGAATGCGCATGCACCTTTGGTTGTATGATTAGACAAGTACACAATAACTTTGTTTCTTCCTACTTTGATCAATTTGATCAATGCAGTATTTCCAATGTTTTTTATCGATTTTGTGTTGATTTGAGTAATGATAAAGTTTTGTAGTTGGAACCGGTTTTTCACTTGGAATGTCTTCAAATCGTAAATGTGAAGTTGTTCATCTTCCATGGCTAAACAGAGAAATGTATTTTCCAACTCGACTCGCCTACATTCGCTAATTGTTTGTACAAAACTTTGTTTCCTATCGAAAACATCGTTATCTGTTCTGTAGTGACTAATGAGTCCTCCTTGAACACGGTACCTATTTGGACTATCTGGGTAGTCGTACAAGAAAAGTGTATCATCCTTGATAGTGTACAATAACTGATGTATTGTATCTTTTACGAGAATACAATGCGTTTCACCATCGTTAATCGAGTGTATGCGAAGCCATTTCTTATCTAAAAATGCAAATGTTGTATTATTGAGTACAACAAGTCCACTTGGATACTCGCATTGTACTTCGCATAAAACGTACGCATGTTTGTCTGTAACAGAGATTCCTCCTTGGTGCATGTGGATAATATGGTTACCTAATTTGTAGTACCGAATATGTCGGTGGGTACTAGCTTCCCATGAAGATAAAATCTTTTTTTCGTGAAAATCGATAACTGTTAATTGCTTTCCTTGTATTAGAATGCTATGTTTTGAGAATCTAGTGATTTTGTGGGTGTTGTTAAGCGTGTATCCCAGATGGTATTGACTGTGTAAGCCAATAGGCTGAAAATTTTCGTCGAAATCGGTGATAATGCATCCGTCTTTTGCAGGTGTCACCAAGATGAAGACGTTGTGCGGTGTAGTAGAGGTATTCGAATTGCCCAGTTTTGGTTGTGGTTTAGTTGTGGTTACAAACTGAACATGATAACAACGATTGCACTCTTTATTGATGGTATTGCAGCAGGAGCAAACTTTGGCTCGCTAATGATTACGCATAAAATTGGATTTGAGTTTTTATCTCAAATACGACTCTTCCATGAGGTACAAATCTTACCTAGGTGCTAAACAATAGACTTTTTCGAAGTGGGCAGCAAAAACACACGGACAATTAGGAATGGCCAGTTTACTCGTTCATGTGCTTGCGTTTTTCATCACATGGAATTACGCACAACTGTTTCCTGCACTATTGGCCTTGAGCGTTTTTTTATACACTGGCATGGTAATGATGCCTATTAACAGGCAACTGCTTGCTCTCACTCAAGAAGATTTCGACAAACAACCAGATCACGTTCGCAAACTCTGGGAAACTTGGGGTCTCAGACACATCTTTCGTGTTGCAATAACGTGTGCTGTTTTTGTTTCAAGTTTTTATTCCGTTTAAATATTTATCTTCTAACATGAGTAAGTCACGCATATAATACATATTCGGCATAATTTTTCGTCGCTTTTGTACATAAGTAAACGCTTCTTTTAAACTTTTTGAAAATTTGAGCATCAAGAAAGCGATCACAATTGCTGCTCCTCGTGAGTATCCCATTTGACAGTGTACTAGAACACCACCTTTCTGTTGCTCATAGATTCGAGATAATTCGTGCATAGCGGGATCAAGGTAATCCAATAAAGATTCTGTCTGGTCAGCGAGTGGTACCCGCATACTTTTTACTTTCTTGTGGTGATAACATGGCTCTTCAGTCGTTACGTTGATGATATACTTTATATTGTATTGGTGAGCTAGAATTTTACTCGATAATTGCGCTGAGTAGACCGACCCTAGGTACAGGAAGGGCCGACCATCTGGAAAATTCATTATTAACGTGGCTTCAAAACCGTATGACATGGTTGTATTTTCTGATACTTGACTTGAAGCGCTTGAATCCGACACGAAACGCGAATTTCGAATAATTTAGCTATTTAAAGAGTTGTAAGAAAAGAACTTTGACGCGAGTTTGGTGGAGAGCTCCTTATTGAACAGATTTTATTGTTCGGTCAAGATCAAATTCCAGATCCTCTTTCAATTTTATGGCAACTGAACAAATTCACTAGTGCTAAGAAGTGCTTCTTGAGGTTTTTTAAATTTTGTTCAATTTGAAAAACAATTAAAATTTTATAAAACTGAGTTATAGCTCTTTTCCTATCACATCCCAAAGATTACACTGGTCAACATGATACTTGTGCTTTGTGTCCATACCGTGTTCCGTAAACACTGCCAACTCTTCCTTACTCTTATCATACAAACCCCATGGCTTTGCATCTTTGGCAAAATTGGTCCAAATTCCCAACATCAATCTGCTTAGTTTCTCCTCTTGTACAGAATTAAAATCATACCCTGCTAATTTCGCAGAGTGAAACACGTAGGCTAAATCTGCGCCATGACATGATCTTCCATGCTTACAGTACGTTGTATTATTTAACGGATCAACAATGGGTGAGTATTCAAATACAAACAAGTACGTAGGTACTCGTTGTGACAAAGATTGTGCAGCTTTACGTATGGAACACGTCCAAAAATAATCAGTTACTAATTGTGATAACGAATTTCTTGAATCAAGTTGACTTGGATAGTACTTTAGAATTTTACCAGTTGTTTCTTGACCAAACCATGCAGTCAACATACCTACGTATAACAGCGGATCCAATGGAGTTGGTTTCGGACCATACACAAAACTTGTACTTTCATTTTGTACCATGCCTATGATCACTGACACATTTGGCATAACATGTCCTTTTGCGATGAGTTGATGTGGTTGTTCAAAAATAATATCGTTATCGATAACTGGTTGCCATGGAATGTCATCTTTTAGACTTAGTGGAAAGGGTATCCATATTACTTGTTCTTGTGCGTCAAGTACATCTTGCGCATCTTTTGATAAAATACATTCGACAATGGCTTGTCTGTATCCTGACGCGCAACCTATAATAGAAGCAAATTCTAGTGTATACGGGATAGATTGTTCAATAGTTCGGAAGTCGAGCAGCATTGGGTTACTGTGTAGAATCGCTTTGTTAAACAATGGTCTTTGGATCATCTTGTCTGATGTCATATGTATTGTTGCTGATATTGCACCTGCGGACTGTCCCGCAAGTGTGATTTTTGTAGGATCGCCACCGAATGAACGAATGTGAGTGTGAACCCACTCTAACGCGAGTTGCTGATCTGTAATACCAACATTTGTATCGAAAAATGGTGGAAATGCTATAAAACCAAATATCCCAAGTCGATAGTTTAGTGTGACGAGAATTGTATCTGTACTGTTTGCCAAAAAATCTCCCCAGTAAATTGGATCATCGGAATGACCTTGTCTCCACCCTCCACCTAATAATTAAATTTTTATAAACAAAAGTACCATGAATAAATATGACCACGGGAACTAGTGCTGAGATGTTTCTTGGTGTCCAGACATTTAAGAATAAACAATCTTCGCTCATGTTACCGTGTCGTGGAGAGTCCCAGTACTGCATACATGCGTCTCCAAATTTTGTTGCATCGAGTGTGTCGTTCCATTTTGATTTTGGTTCAGCGTGAAGCCATCGTGTTGGTGTATTCGCGTATGGTATGCCTTTGAACACATTGTACGAGCCTTGGTTGAGTCCACGAATTGTTCCACTGGGAGTATTAACTGTTACGTACTGTGCGTAAGTGGAACAGACACAGAAGAGTAATATAGCCACGTGCATTTTTGCTGACGTTTGAAAGCTCTTACAATTTGAATACAATTTACTTTACGCCATCGTCAAGATCCTTTTGTTCTTCTTTGTTTGTTGATACTTCACGTTCGCAAGTGCAGTTTTGATATATTTGAGCGCATCCACAAGTTTTTGTAAGCTTACTGAAAATGGAATCAAACATTCACTTCGAGGAAGAGGAGTTCGACTGCCCACTCTGTTTTAAACTCTTAGCCGAGCCTATCGCCGTTCCCTGTGCTCATAATTTCTGCAAACTGTGCCTACAACGTTCACTCCAAGAACACAAACCAGAGTGTCCAGTATGCAGAAGCGATTTGTCGTTTTTGAATGCAAATGACCTTCGATCGAACGTACTACTGCAACACGTCATTCAAAAAGTATTCGGAAAGACATATGAAACACGATTAGAAGAGGCTGAACAGGAACGTCGCGAGTTGGAAAAGATAACTCGACAAGTTGTCAAATTATACATTGGAAATAGGCATAGATTGGAAAATCGTACAAGTGGTGAGACATGGCATAAGTGGACACTTTTTGTGAGAATGGACGAAGACATAGATGAGTCTGATTATATCGAATCTGTAACAGTGTATCTACATCCAACTTTTACACCTAGTACAATTGTATTGCGAGAACCGCCATATGAAGTATCAAGACTAGGATGGGGAGTATTCAACATCAAGTTAAAAATTCGATTTTTATCAAAATTCAACAAGCAACCACTAGAAGTGAGCCATTTCTTGTCGTTTACAGGTAATGGAGATTTTAATTCTGAAGATGTTGAGTTTGTGACCCGGAAGTACGACGCACAAGCGGAATCGGACCAAGACATGAGTCTTGAGGGTCAATAAAAGCGTGCGGATTTGTTCGATTATAAAAAGAAGCTTTTTACTGTGAAGACCCGCAAAAGCATGAACAAGAAAGAAGAAGTACCCAAAATCACCATCACAAACATTGGCGATTACCTGCCAACTGCCGAACAAATTCTAGAGTTTATCGAACAAAAATCAACTACATCATGGCCAAAATACGGTTTCGTATGCTACTTGTTGAGTCTAGGTGTAATGGTAGGCGTCACACTACTCGACACACGTGTGCCCATCGCGGCGCCACTACAATTCAATTTTGGAGTTGATGCATACTCGTTCTACAAACTACATGCTTCGTTAGGTGACGCAAACGCGTTAATGTTCTTGTCAATATTTATACAATCATTTTTCGCAAGTTTGTTCTTCACGGCGACGTTTGCATCATGGAGTTACGCCGTTTTTACCAAATATAATTTCAATCCACAGTTTTACTATTTACTATTGGCGTCGTGGGTACCAGACCAAATACGAAACGTACTATTAATGTTTTTGACCATGGAACCACACCGATACGAAAACGTGGTTTGGTTTGCAAACTTGGTTAATACACTAAAGATTACATTGTTAGGACTATGGTTACTGTGTCTCGTTCTATCACCAATACTTGGAAAGAAAGTAAAAAAGAATTAATTTATGTACAAAGTTGTATTTATAGTGCAGCCGCGATTGCGAGTGCAAATGTTGTTAGACCAAAGCAGATCTTTCCTGCGTTGCTGGCCGCACGGCCGTTGTTGTCTCCAGATAAGTTAGCCTGGCACTTGGAGCAAACATTGCATCCATTAGAAACAGTAGATGTGGTTCCACAAGCACATGATGGGCAAACTGGTTGTTGAGTTCCAGTTGGGCATTGGGCACATTCGCAGCATCCATCAGCGCTCATGGTGTTAGTACGACCACAGGGACAATTTGGGCATTGTGCTAGTGTGGGGACTGGTGTTGGAGCAACAGTTGTAGTAGATGGTCTTGGAGTAGATGGACAAGTTGCACATGTTGGAGTTTGTACTGTTGGTTCTGCAGTTGTAGTGGTAGTTGGTGATGGAGATTGGGAGCATCTGTTACAAATTGGACATCCATCGGGTTGGTAGAGGTTTTGAGCAGTGCCACATGGACAGAAGTTGCATGGGTTATCACTTGGAGGAGCAGCAGTTGATGGAGCGGTGGTGGTTGTAGTAACAGTTGGAGCAGCAGTTGTCGTAGCTGGTGGGCATGGTCCACAAACTGGACATTCATTATCATCATCACCAGTTCTTCTCTTTTGCTTCTTTGTCTCTAGAACTCCACACAAACATGGTGAACATTTAACTGGTGGTGAAGTGGCAGCAGGCCGTTTTGTTGTTTTTCCCTTTGATATATCAATATCAACGCCAATACTTAGTGTCGAAACTGTTTGCGCTAATAGAATGCAAGCAACAGCTAGTATTATTGTCTTGTTCATTTGTTTTCTTGTTTTTAGTTCGTAGTATTTTGAGATTATCTTGGTTTTAATACTCGCCAGTAGTTGTATTTTCGCTTGTTATTTTTCCTGTTAAGGTTCGTTTCAAGGTTATAATTAGAATCCGAATCATGAAAGCTATCTTACCAGTATGGAAGACTTTATTTTCGCGAACTAATTTTACCAGGCACCAACTCAAGTGGAATAAAATTGCAGATATTAGTTTTACCCATAATCATATTTAATTTGTGACTACTAAACACAATATGTGATTTTCTGAAATTAACGTGCGCTATCATAACTATTCTTCTTCATCCTCTTCATCATTCTCATCATCATCGTCATAGGAAACTACTTGCCTCTGCCGTGGTCTCACAGTGGTGCACTGAACAACCAGTGGCGAAGTAGCTTTCTTGCATTCTTCCATTATACCTAATACATCAAAGTATGCACATAGTCCAATCTGATCTTCTATCAAATCGTCTTTGCTGTTGAAATCGTACCTCAGAGCTGTTGTCCCTTTCTGCGCGCATGCTACAAGATTTCCTAAGAACTCTTTGCAATCTTCGTAGTACTTGTGCGAGTTCCCAAGAATGTCGCACAACAAGAGTGGATTGCTGATTGCTTTTGCTGCTGTGTCTTTTCTAGGCTGACAAACAGTTTTTACTCGCTCGTCAGCTGCGCGTATGCATTCATTTACATCTACTGGTAAATTGCTGCAGATGAACCGATACTCATTTTGATTAAAATCTAAATTGCACGTATCGATCGTTTTCACGTTTAAAAGGCACATATCCTTGCTCTTCGCGCCGCTACATCTACTTTTGTACAATTCATTATTCCACAGCTGAGGTTTTGCTGTTGGTGCTAGGGTTGGCTTAGAGGTAGTAGTTTTCGGTGTCACAATTAATTTTTTCTTGGGAGAGCAGTATATTCCGATGAGTAACATGGTAATAGCGATAAGATGTTTCATTTTCTGAAGAATCTAAAAGCTACTCAACTGTATACAGCTACTGTTTTGAGCTATGCTCACTTGTGCTATTTTTGAAACATAACTGATTCCACAACGCAATTAGCAAAGAATATCAGAGTTCATAGAAAGCGAAGAACTATTTGGATGAGCAAATTCTATTGTGAACATTGCTTCAATATTTATGAAACTTGAGATGTCTGCTTTCGAGTTTTTACAAACTATGCGAGATTTACGTGAGCTGGTCACATTCATGTTCGATGACACAGGTGCGTCACATTCAAGTAGTATCCTACAACAACTACTACGCAACAAAATGTCGCACAGAAAACAAATGACGTGGCAAGGAAGCGTTATGTTGGCGTACAAGGGAAAAGATGATGAAATATTCGTCTACAACGTCTACAAACAGTCAACAACAAAGACAATAAAATTAGAAGGACTAGACGACATGAAAAAGCAAAGTTTAAAGTACCATTTCGTCGGTATTGGAGATATAGTACAATTAAAAAATAGCACACTTGTAATACAGGTAGGAGGTGATACGTCATACGTTTTCGTTATCAATACACACTCTGAAACCATGAAATTCGAAAACAGGGTAACAACTATCCTCGCCTTGGAGTATGACACTTTTGCAGTCGGATTCAAGGATAAAGTACAAATATACAACACCCAGTGCATGCTATTACATGAAATCGACACTGAGTGCGAAACATTAACTCCTCTATCCGACGGAAGACTCGTCACAGCAAGTATGGACTCTATAATTGTATGGAACAATCATTACGAACGAAAACACGAATTAACATTTAAGAAAGAAAATCTAACAATTTATAATCCACCTACAATCTGGGAGCTTCACCGTAACGAACTAATTATTCACTCTACAAATCATTTCCACAAGTGGAATCTTTGTTCTGACAAATTTGAAGAAATCGAACCAAAAGGTAATCACTTTTTCATAAGCAAGTTTGGAACGCTATACTCGATACAACAAAAATCAAGTCGAGTTTGGATTGAAAATTGTACTGATAATATCAAGAAAAGTGTAAGTTCAGAGTACGCGATCTCTTCCTATTGGAGAGGTGGGACTGTAGAAATGGAACCAGGTGTTTTAATATGGCCTTGTGAACCTAATATTGTAGTTTATGATTTTAGAAAAGATGAAATAATTGGTTGTTACAATTTGGGATCTAAAAGCGCATTTGATGTTACTGTACGTGGATATTTATTAGAATAAAAAAAATCAACAAGTTTTATAAAAATTTATAATAAAATGGATTTGCAATTTTCCCTTGCGCGTTGCACTTGATCTCGCTTGGTACTCTAAAATGGTCTTGGTCTGGTGTTCCTGGTACAAAGTTTGAGTAGTCCCAGATGTGATCAGCACCGCCAACAGGGTATGCTACACGAACTGGATACCCAGTAAAAACATCAAAGTACATGGTCGTAGGCATGCTCTTATCATAAAAGTATGCATAGTCCCATCGATTGACAATATGTCCGTTCACTGCAGTAACACCAATGTAGGTTGCGTTAGAGAACAAATCCATTTCAAAGATGTTTGGTTGATTTAGTGATATATTGTTGCACGTGATTGGATCATTGCCAATAGAAAATAACTGCACCTTGTTATTTGGTTTGTAAAAGAACAAGTTGTGTACTGGAAACCCTGCTGCGATGTCAACAGTGTCTGTGAGGGTTGCCTGAAGTTTTGCGTCGGAATATACTGTTAGGTTTTGGATAACCTGTCCGTGGTACACTATCGCAACTGTTCCAGAGAACGATGATGTGAGGAGTTTACTTGGTGCTGGTGTAGCGTTGGCAACAACGAGAATTGCCAGGAGTACGAGCACAACTGTTGTTTGCATTTTTTCGCTAGTTGACAAACGCGAACTGGATTCAAGTAGCTTCCATTACCCACTTTCCAACTTGTTGATGAACATGAGATCCCAAGTAAACCACTTTTCGCTAATTCGAAGTTATTACAACCAAAATGGTCACAACGCTGCTGTTCATACTTGCAGTTGCCGTTCTTTTCGTCACGGTCGCTTTTTCTGTTTATATACAACCACGATGGGCTATTAGTCTGCTTCAGAAAATATATCCAGACGTACTGTTTAAAATTAAAACAAAAAAGAAAATAATCGCGTTAACGATCGACGACGGACCAACAGCAACACTTACTCCACAAATTCTAGATTTGTTAGAACAACATAACTGCAAATGCACTTTCTTTTTAATCGGTTCCCAAATTATAAAAGATGGAAACGAAAAACTGTTAGAAAGAATGCGAAAAGAAGGACATGAACTCGGAAATCATACTTGGGAAGATGTTGCGTCACGAAAATTACCAATTGATGAACTAGAAAAACAAATCAAACGAGTTGATAAACTATTATTTCCTAACACGCAAGATGTATCAAAGGTATTCCGACCAGGACATGGACGATTCACAAAAGAAATGGTAGAAACGGCGAAATCGCTAGGATATCGTACAGTACTAGGTAGCGTATATCCATTTGATCCACAATTCAAAAACGTTACCATTAACTCGACATTTGTCGAAAAGCGAGTGCATCCAGGCGCGATCATTATTCTCCATGATGGCGCAACAAGAACGCATACCATACCAACATTACAGCGAGTATTACCAAAATTAAAAGAAATGGGATACGAAGTAACCACTGTAACTGAACTATTAAAACATGAAAATACATAAAAATTTTATAAAACTCTTCTTGATGATTCTTAATAGTGAAGACAAAAGAGTTTTAACTAAAATTGTATCTCTGCTACTATGGTTCCATACACATCGATTGTTCCATTGTCTTCAAAGTTGTCTTGGTCTATGTCAGCTACAAATAAAGCCATTGATGAAGCAGGAGCGCCTCCTATCAATTGGTACCCAAATACGAGATCAATAACGTCAAACCCAAGAGGATCTTCTGCTTGTAGCAAATCGTTTACTTCTGGATTAATAGAAATGTTATAATAGCCACACTCTATTTCGTCTATGTACTCGTTGTATACTTGGAATGTGAAGACATCCGAAGTGTTGAATAATTCTGTCATGTGTTTCATGCAGACGCCGTAGTGAAGAGGTGTATCTGTACAATTTGTTCTATTGCAACCCAATCGAATGATTTTTGGTTTTGGTTCGTCACTTTTGTTAATGCTTTCTGTCCAGTTGTTGACTAGCTTCTCAAATCCGCTGTTCTCTAACAAGTTTCGAATTTCACAACATATCTCATGTATACCATCTTTCACACTAAATACTTCGTGAGAATTAGTGTATTCGTGGTCTACAAATAACCAAAACACTAAATCAGCTCCGTCATTAATTTTTGTTGATAGTTCTTTGGCGTTTTTAGCATGAATTATATCTGTAACAAGCCATCGAGTGCATTCTTCATCTAAAAGATGCGAAGCGAGTTTTTGATTATGTCTTGCTGTTTGTGCGAATAATAGTAGCTCAGGGTACTTGAGGAAGGGTAAGATTTCTGTTGTCCACACGTCATCACTTATCGTTGTCATGAAGGTTTACCAAAACTTCTTTGTGGTGCTCCACACCCTGAACAGAAGCTTATCGAGTTTCATAAAAAATATTTTACAATTTGAATGTCACCAACAATCATATTCGCCAGTATCATAATCTACACTTTTGGGTATACAATATATAACGATAATGACCTACTATCAACAAACTCGACAATAATTGGCAGGACATGCAGTCATAGTCCACTATACAACAAAGCCATTTCCAACAAGTTAGGAAGTACTTACTTTATCGCTTCTTTTCCAATCAACAACGTACTCACCACGAACTTGAAGTATGCCAATCTAAGCTTCATCCCATCATCCTGTAATGATCCAACTTGGTACGCTATTCGCGTGACCAGTACAAACAAAACTAATAATTTTATCGAAAATAACGTATTGACGAGGTACGGCAGTTGCAAGTACTGTAACTGTTTTGTTGAAAACAAAAGTCCAGAAGACAATATTGGAGAATTCTTTTTTGATGGGCTTTGTCGGCCTAAAGAAACTGTATCTGTATTTAATGCAGTTAAATTGGCAGCAGAAAAAGGCATTAGTCACGTCACATTCATGTACAGAGTTATTACTCGTACAAGCGAGAACGCAAGTAACGTAATGGTTGTACAAAGCAGAGAATCCATGACAGTAAGTTCATTTGGACTAATAGTGAATGATGATGCCGTGATGAACTATGAAAATACTATAACGATTTCTTTGCCAGTAACGAAAGATGCGTCGCAAGAAAGTACTCCAAGTGGGTATGAGTCGCAGCGACTCTCCGAATACTCTGCTAATCCAACGCCTAATGGACCAAGTACTTTCTTTTCGTACGATGTGAGCGGTATCCCAAAAGACGCCGTCATCTTGTCTGCAAAACTTCATTTCAAATGCAGCCCTGGAGCAAAACCTTATCAGAATTATGTTAATGTAGCTCGATGTGAAGGTACATTGGATGAACCTCAGCAGAAATCTACTACGAGAGCTGTAACAGGAGCTTGTACGAGTTTATCATCTGCTGAGTCAGTATGGATCGATCCTTTATCAGGCGAACCTCACAATTTTGCAAGTGTTACGAAAGAGCTAAAGAATGCGATAGCCATGGGTAATAAGGAGCTTGTTCTTCTTCTTTCTGGTGATTTCACGATAGTTTCTCGTGATACGAACCCTCAAGTATCAACTATAGAAGTAACTTACTCTGGTGGAGCAACACTGACACCATCCAACACTCCTTCGCTTTTACCAACCACCACACGACACACCAGCTCCTCTTACATGACAATATCAAGCGGAATACTTTTAATACTATCTTTACTCATAGCCATGTACCAATAAAATATTATTCTTTAATATCTGTGCTATTCACAATGGTAACACCTTGTTCCAACATTTGTTTTCTTGCATTTTCATTTTGTTCTGGACCTAGGCCTCTTGAAGCATCTTCAATAAAGAACACGTTATAACCAAGTTTCACTGCATCCAAAACAGTGAATAATACACAAACATCCAATGCAATACCGCCAATATACAAATCGGTTATTTTTCGTTCCCGAAGTAACGTATCTAGTTCGGTTTTTTCTTGTGCGGCGTTGTCAAAAAATCCAGAGTATGAATCAATATCTGTGTTCATGCCTTTTTTAACAATGACGTCTGTATCGTGTACAATTAAATCTTTGTGGAATTCTGAACCCGTAGTACCTTGGACGCAGTGATTTGGCCACATCACCTGGTCTACACCACTTTTAATTTTTCTTATAGAAAATAGTGGTACATCTGTTCCGTGATTTGAAGCAAATGACGAGTGGTCTTGTGGATGGTAGTCACGCGTTAAGAACACAGCGTCCCACGAGATATCACGTAGTTTGTTAAACACTGGTACAACATCATCTGCTTCAGGAACAGAGAGCGAACCACCTGCACAGAAATCGTTTTGTACATCGACTATGACAAGTGCTCGCTTTGTTGGCATGTCTTCACTCAGTGCTGTGTGCCAATTCTTTTTCGAAAAAGGATTCGAGGCGTGAGGCGAAATGGACGTAGGGGAAGAAAACCCACCATTATTGTCAGAAAACTTTTGCCACTCTGTCATGTTACTTGTTTTTTAGGTTGATT
>JAESGV010000260.1_pt1 | contig 25071 bp, 20 predicted proteins | sample 9269781 | NCBI WGS metagenome assembly JAESGV01 (sample SAMN15741586, study PRJNA653496) | algae metagenome | isolation source: Tildeniella torsiva UHER 1998/13D and co-occurring heterotrophs from... | place: Slovakia: Slovak Paradise National Park, Hrabusice, Kosice Region | collected 2000-01-01
ATCGGCTCTCTTCGTTACATGCGCGATACTATGACATTCCAGTTCACTTTGAGAGAGTGAAACCACTACCATCGATAGACGAAGACTACACTGACGAAGAAGTCCTAAATGCATTACGAGAAGACCAAACTAATCGCCATGTCTTCAAAGAGAACAAATCCAAGGAATAAAAAAACATCTTTAAAAAAATTTTGATCTAAAAAATTCTTTATTAGTGAAATTCGCTCAGCAAGGTCTAATGGGCTTTCAACACAGTGAATAACTGATGCTAGGTCAGTTAAACACTATTTCTGCGCTTAAAACGTGCTGGAACGCGATAGGAAGCGTGTTTAGCTGTTTTTTGAGCTAGCTTTTCTTTGCTAGCCAAATTTTTGCGGACAAAAAGGTTGTAAAAAAAGTCTTTTTCGGTTGAAATCATTTTCTGGGTTGTGTAACAGTTACAAGAAACGCAAACACCTATGACGCTCAAGACAATAAACAAGAGCTCCTTGCAAGATCTAATTTCAAAAGACGAAAAATACGTGTTAATCGACGTGCGCAATCCAGACGAGCTCACAGGTGACATGCCCCTCATTCCAACAGCAAAAAACGTACCCATGAACGATATTACCGGTGCAGTAGGATTAGAAGCCAATCAATTCAACGAAAAATATGGATTCGATAAACCTAGCAAAGATGACAGAGTGATCGTGTATTGTCGTTCTGGCAGACGGTCCGATGCAGTACAAAAAGAGTTAATTCGCTTGGGATACTCTGATGTAACTAATTATACTGGTTCTGCATTGGATTGGTATAATAAACAATAAAATAATTTTTATAAAACTTTGATTGTTGCTACATCCTGGGCAAGGAACGAGTCTAACTATTTGGAATTTATTTTGTCAATATGTTTGAGTAAAACTTCATCATTTGGGTTTGTACTGGCAAATCCAGCAACCTTTTTTCTAATCACACCATCTCTGTCAATCAACAACGATTTGCTCGTAGACCCATTGGCGATTGCCAAAAGACAATCAATAATTTGCTCCTTAAAACTCTCCAAGAATTGATCCTGCAACATTGCCGAAACAAGATCAGATTGGAGTTGCTCGCTTGTCAAATGGAACTCGGTAACAATAAGTGAAACAAGACTAAGAACCAATGGTAAATTTCTCATCGATTCTTCGTCCATTGAACCAACTATTTCTACCAATGTTTTGTACAATTGCACAATTTCTTTTTCAAATGTTTTTTCATCAATCAACTTGAGAATTGGTTCCAACATGCTGAACAAGGCAGTTCTTAGATCCTCAGAGTAACCCCATTCGTCACTTGTAATCAAAGCAAACGTGGGGAACGTTTCAGCAGCCATTTTTCGCTTTTCTTCTTCAGAAGATGGCGCTTCTACAGTACTCAACAAACAAGCAGAGATCATACCAACAGACATTCCTGGTAAATTTTTGTTTTCTTCAAGAATTTGTTTGGCTTTTGCGTTAATGTCACTGATGAATGGTTTCAACGCTTCCACATGCAACTCTATGAGATTTGAGAGCGCTGAAGCGATATCAGCTAACAATACAGGATTTTTTGATGTTTTGAACATGTTTGCGAGCTTTGTGACAAATTCTGCATTCTCTGAAATCACATTAGGGTACGCACTAAGCACAGACACCGCTGCAGCTTGAACAAACTCGTTTTCATCGCTGATGCAGCCCATTACGCGCTCCAAGAGTGGTTCTGCTTGTTTCTTTTCAGCTTCTACTATTACATACAAACAGTGTAGCGCTGCTTCACGCACTTGCCAAGTGTCAGAGTCTAAAAAGCGACCCAATATTAGGTTGATGGCATTAATGTACTCTGTACCTTGCTTAGCCCACGCGAACCCTGTTAAACATCCTGAAGCTTTATCTCTAAGTGACTCTTCCTCTGCTTCTTCCGAAAGATGTTCCATATCTTCATCCGTGTATTTTGTGCAATTGACAATGGCAGGAATCAAAACGTCCAAGTAGTTGAACAGACTTGGATCTTCTTCCTCGACAACAGAACCTAATAGTTTGCATATACGGATAGCACCGGTTCTTTGTTCATCAGAAGTGTTTGGTTTGCTCATAAAATCAGCAATAAGCGTGTACAGCGTTTTCAAGTCGTTTTCGGCAAACTTTGATACACCATTGTGGTCAATGAACTTGAGTAATAGTTTGAGTCCATTTTGTCTGAAAGTAGTGTTGTCTTCTTGGCGATAGAGTTCTGAGAATAAACTGAGGCCGTGCGATTCTACGAACTCTGCAAATTCTGGAGAATTTTTGTCTGTGACGATACGTGTAAGTTGGTCTGTGCTCATATTTTTGTTGACGTATGTTTTGTTGATAGGACTTGGATAAAAAAGGCACAAACACGCAGCTCCAGATCAGTTATGCGTTGTTTACATGCATCACAGCCCAGCACAACCCTTACCTCATGATGACGACAGGGCTGCTGTTTGCTTTCTCCAGTTGTCCACCAAAACGAGTTTTGCCAACAAACGTCGGTTACAGTCTATGATCTCAAACATGGACACGACCACCGGTTCTACACCTCTAGTGACGCTATATGGTGCCGTTGAATCACCTAAATACAACGAGCCTGTGAGTGAACAAAAAGAGAAAGCTTATGGAGATTACACCAAGTGTACGCTTTTATTTTACCAATGCTTACAGAAAAGTTGTGTACAACGTGCCTCCTTGGTTCGACAAATGGTTTGAAAAATTTGATGACAGAATAATTGCTCTTTGTCAACGCTGGCCAAATCCAATATTCAAAATATTTAGTACCATAATGACAGGTACCCACAAATCATCACAAAACTAACAATAGTTTTCACAACGATCGAATTTGGAATCGCAGCACCACTGTTCTTTTTCCTCGCAAATATGGATTCTATCGCAGTTCCAATACTCTACATCATGCTCGCACTCTCCATCATAACGCAGATACCAAAACGATTCTTGTTTAGAAAACGACCATATATGCAAGGAAGAGCAAAATGTCTTGCCAAAGATCACACGTCATCATTCCCAAGTCGCGCAGTAACGTACGTAACTATTCACTAAAATAACAAATAGATGTGGTGCCATATACGGATTTTTTGTTGGAATAGTTCTCCAAGAAACACTACAACCAGAATGGTGGTTTCATTTCTATTCGACAGTACCTATTACTATTTTCTTAGTACTTGCATCAGCGTTTGGAAGAATCTACTTGGGTGTTCATTTCCCAAGTGATTGTCTATTTTCACTCGTACAAGCAGGAATTTCCATTGGCGTTGGAATAGGTTCATACTATTTACAATCACTTTTATGCAACTATTGCGGAGATGGATCGTGCTACGGACGCGAACACATTGTACTCGATGAAAACGTTGCGCATGTGAATTGGTATTTATTTGCCATTGCAAGTGTAACCTGGCTACTCGTTGCCGTTTTATCAAGTATCAAACCACTAGAATTCTATGTCAAGTTCCATCACGTATTTGGACTATTGTTACCATGTTTAACGTTCCAATGGGTTTTTTTATGTCCTGGTCTTAGTTTGAATGGAAAAACTGCTCTCGAGCATCCAGATGATCCACAATGGTATTCTTGGATTGTTTCTGTTGTTTATATCTCGTTCATGACACTCTTTGGTATGAAAGCAAAAAAAATTAGTATTATTGCTTTTATTATCATTTATTCGCTCACGTTGGCGTTACTAGTGTTATGGAGAGGATATTACATGTAACAAAGTTTTTAATGGAAAAGAATGACCAAAATTGTTCCTGTGATGATCAAGAGTGAGAGAATGAGTGAAAAGTTGATTGAACCACCGGATGACCGAACTGGTGCTCTTGTACTTGAGTTGTTAGATGGTTTTGTAGTCTTTGGTGAAGCAGTAACATTTGTACGAGTCGGTGTTGGTGTAGGTGTTGCTACTGTTGGCTCTGGCGTTGCAGTTACTATCTGTTCTGTTGGTTTTGGAGTTTCTGTCGGTGGTTCTGTTGACGTCGATGTTGTTGGCAGTATTGACGCTGGCGCACCTGCACCTGTAACTTCAGGTATGGCACCACCTTCTCGTAGCGGTATCTCATCCATTGGATAGTACGGATTGGCTGGATCATAAACTAGGTGATAGATAGCTCCTGCTTTATCGTCACTGACAAGCAAACTACCGTCGTTCATGACCACTACGTCATTAGGTCGACCCCATGCTGCATCAGCATCTTGCACTTTCCGAGCTACACCCTCCTCCTCAGGTAACAAGAATCCATCAAGAAACACTCTAGCTGGATTGTACGGATTACTAACATCAATGGCTACGAGTCTATAACCATCTGGAACTGTTCTATCCCATGAACCATGTTCTGCTACAATTAATAAATCTTCTCCTCTAAATTCTTGAGGAACTTTGTTGTACGCAGAACCTGCTTTGTAGAAGGTCATTCCAAGAGGAGCTACGTGAGCGTTTAGTAAGAAAGAAGCTCCTGTGTACGAGCTGTTACAGTATCCTAGCTTATTGTAGTCTGGGTCGGCAAGACCCTTCTCATGACAGTAAGGAAATCCGAAATGTTGTTGAGTGTAGAGATTTTGAAGAACATTAATTTCTTCCCGTGGTAAATCGTCTCCCCAACCATCTCTACCATTTTCGCTAAACCACAATTGGTCGTACCGAAACGTCATTCCTACACAATCGCGAATACCACGTGCATGGACGATTAAATCGCTTCCATCTTTCTGTATTGAATTTAACGTGCCGTATGGGTTACCTTCTTCCTCCAATTCGTCTGTATCGCACGAGTTACACGGTGAACCCACTGGGTAGAAAATTCTATTGTTATGTAAACCAAGATACTTTCTACCGTGTCCCATATTGGCAAAAGAAAACTTTTTCACGGATTCGAATTGAAAATAGTTGTTGTCCATTTGTTGTCGGATGTTTCGAAAGACGTAAATGCCATCGTACTGTGAAAAGAACAGGTCACTTGTTTCCTCATCGAAAACGACACCACTACCCAGCGACAGTCCAGTAGCTAACGTGTATGCTTTTGTCGTGATTGTTCCATCGTCGTTTCGAGCTAACCGATATCCCATGATAGTGTCTGTAAGTCCTCCAACGAACAACAGTGTATTATCGTCAGTCAATGCTAACTGTCTAGCTTCTGGTGATAATGTTAATGTGCTAGCTTTGAAACCAGCTCTTGGTTTTAATTTATCTACTTGTACGTCTGCATGTAGAAAATACAGCCCAACAAGCAGCGTGAAGAGCTGTATCGTGGTGTTCATAGGTTGTTATGCAAAAGCATTGAACAAAAATGGCAGTCAGGTTATTTTTACTACTTTAGCTGTAGATTTACAATCATACCAGTGCTCATCGTCAAGATTGCTCGAAAGTAGAGCGTGAAATGATTTTGTACAAACAATGCAACATGTTTTTGGAGTTTTATAAAATTAAAACGCACCGAAACACCTACGTCAATGTTCAACTCAAACCACAAAAACAAGGATGAATTGCCCTTTGTTAACAGTCAGCCACAATTATCAAACGATATACTACTCGAAATATTTTTATACCTCGCTGATGACACCAAAACCATGGCGAGAATTCGATTAACCTGTAAACTATTCAACACAATATCATTATCAGAAACATTATGGAAAGAAATCTATACAAATGAGTTTCCAGACTACTGTGCACCTATTTCAAATTATCGAACCACGTTCTACGCTTTGCAACACTATTTTAGAAACAAATACGTTGCTCCCGAAAAGTATTGGAGAATAGGACTTCTTGGAAAGTATGACGTTGGTAAAGAATGTTTTCTACAACGTATTGTATCAGATGTCTTCGTAGAAGAGTACGACGCATGCATGTAAGTCGACTATTTCGTGTTCTAACGCGATAGACAAGATGAGTATCGAAAAAGTTTGTGGTGGAAAAGAAAACAAGTCGTTTTCGAGTTTCTTAGATTCTCCAGTGAAGACCATTTTTCGAAATCAAACTTGAAAAACTGCGACGGATTTATGCTCTGCTGCTCTGTAAATGATCGACAATCATTGTATGATTTAGAGATAGACATTGAAACAATCTACAGAGAAAAGAAAACTAACATACTTCCAATCTATTTGATCGTAATGAAAGGTGATTTGGAACGCAAAATAACAAGACGAGAAATTAGACATTTTGTCGAAAAATACAAACTCGATGGGTATTACATTACGAGCGCGAAATTTAAACATAATTGTGACGAGGCGTATTTAAGAATGGTTAGTTTGACAATTTATAAGTCAGAAAAATTGGAACTTGAAACATTGGAAAAACTGGAGTCTAGATCAAAAAAGTGTTGTATTGCGTGATTGTACTACAAACATCTCTCTAAGTTTCCATTTTTATAAAATTTATTTCTTGATACTCTTGCTTGCCCTAGTTGAGGCAGTCAAGTTTCATAAAAATTATTTTAATGAGCAATCTTAAACTCTTGTAACATATCTACAAGGAATGATGTATCTTCAACACCTTCTTGCTTCAAGAATGGATGCTCTAACAATTTCGCAGCACTCCATCTCTCCGAAGGTTCCAAATGCAAACATCTTGCCAAGAAATCATTAAAATCGTCAGTCCAAGTATCTGCATCTTTCAATGTTGGCGCAGGTTGACTTGAAATTAAAAACAATGCACGAACGGGCGCTTCTTGCTAAAACGTTAGATCATTTGCAAATTCTTTCTTACCATATGTGGTGGGTCACCTTCTGCTAATTCCAAAGCCATAATTCCCAAACTCCAAATGTCGATTGTTGAGTCATAGTATTCGCCACGAATAACTTCTGGAGCCATCCAATATGGAGTTCCTACCATTGATTTTCTCTTTTCGCTCATACTTTGCAACACTGCTGTAAACCCAAAATCAGCAAGTTTCACTTTCCCTTCAGCGCCAACAAGTACATTATCTATATTGTTAAAAGTAACGTAACACGCGTACCTGATTTGATATCTCTATGCCAATGTCCACGAGAATGTAAAAAGTTGATACCGTGCATGCATCGTCGCATAATGGCAGCTATATGCCTCTCGTCTGTGAATTTTTTGTTCATGATAATATCCGTTAGTTTTCCACCAGTAACAAGTTCCATAACAACCCACAAATCGGTTCCGCTCTTATAACAACCCAAATACTGTACGATATATTCTTCACTTTGTTCTTGTGAGAGTGCGTACATGACTGCGATCTCGGTAACTAACGCGTTGAGCATGGTTCCACGTTCTGGTATGGCCATACATTTTATTGCTACTCGTTGACCAGTTCTAATATCAGTGGCAGCGTAGACAACTCCGTATGAACCTTCATCAATATTTGTAACATCGGTAAAGAGTGTATTTGGATCTTCAGGAAGAATAAAATCTTCTAGTTTGAGAACTTTTGGTTCTGCAACTGGTTTTGGTGCTTCGGGTGTTGGCATGCCCTCTGCCACGAATTTGATTGCTGCAATGACAGCTTCTGGGTTCTCTTCAACTTCTTTCTTTTCGATATCGGCTGTTTTGAGAATGTTGAACCATTCTGATGGTAATCCACTTAAACCGAGCTCTGAATTTTCATCAAATTTGACTGCGACTTTGTGTTGGAATGCTTTCTTGGAATTGTTAGTTGATGGTGATAAAGCATACTGGTGTGCCGATTTTCACACGTGGAGAACGTACTTCGCCTCCTGATAGGTATGCATCAAGCAATGATTTTACTTGATTGAAAGCGAAGAGTATGTAGTAAATAAAATACAAACCAATCACAGATACTGGGTTGGTGCTTGTTGCCTCAGGCTTCTCTTCTACAGCAACCTTCTTACTCTGCCTGTTGTTGCTCATGCCAGTTGTCAAAAACTTTGCCTGATTTGTCCTACTCTTTACAACTGTGAGTATCACATCCCAGAATGATAGACATCATCGTTGATGTTTGAGAAAGTGGAGAAAAGTTAGCATTGAAACGAACAACGTCTACGATAGATCATTGTAAACTGGTTGACTAGCCGTTATATCCAAAATGCGGTTTTTAAGTCCGTTACGATTGTATTTGATTTTTTTCATACAAACAAAACACAACACATTGTATTACGAATCATGGCCCGCACAAAGCAAACCGCACGCAAATCCACTGGAGGCAAGGCTCCAAGAAAGCAACTCGCCAGCAAGGCTGCTAAGAAGTCTGCCCCAGCCACAGGTGGATTGAAGAAGCCACACAGATACAAGCCAGGTACTGTCGCTTTGAGAGAAATTCGTAGATACCAAAAGTCTACCGAATTGTTGATTCGTAGAGCTCCCTTCCAACGTTTGGTTAGGGAAATCGCTCAAGACTACAAGTCTGATTTACGTTTCCAACAGTCTGCTGTTGATGCCCTTCAAGAAGCTTCCGAGTCCTACCTCGTTTCCCTTTTCGAAGACACCAATTTGTGTGCCATCCACGCAAGAAGAGGTACGTAGCAGTTGTTTTGATTTCTAACTTCTTTACAGTTACCATTATGCCCAAGGACGTCCAACTTGCCAGACGTATTCGTGGTGAGCGTTCTTAAATAACGCAGTGACCCATGCTTCAAGATTTCGCTTACTAACCCTTTTTATTTATTTCTACCGCCATTAGGGGCGGCCGTTTCTTCAAAAGAATTGTATCTAAACCTATTAAACTTCGTTTTTTGAACTAAATGCTTCAAATTTTCTATGAAACATGCCGTTCTTCCAAAAAAACACTAAACAGACTAAGCTACATAAAAAGTTTTAAGCTCGATTAGCATTATTTTTTGAACAGTATGCACAGAATTGCGAACGATCAATGCAGAGGGGTAGGACAACCAACATGAGAGTAGAAAGTAAATTATGAAACACAATTCTTTCCATCGCACAACGCATCGTTCGACAATCGCACACACCCAACACTCTACACTGTGACATGTTCCTTTTAGTATGATGACTAAGGCCACGGCTGTTTGGAATAGCACGCGAACACGTACAACGTCTGCCCGTCATCACCCAGATAGTGATCGACTATCTCGTCACCAAACAGTACTCAGCTCATGGTACCCTTTCCCGAGAGGTCTTGTGTTGTTGTTCAGGATTTCTAGTTAGTGGCTAGCTAAAGACTGAAACAAGCTCAGTTGAGCTTTTGATTATGGGATCTTCAAATAGCTTGATCCAGTCAACGCAATAAATAGTTTTTACATTAAATTAGTTTGTTTCGAAGCGTGAGTTGGCAAACTCCATACCGTTGCTGTGAGAAAAACTCTGGAACAGGACTTCTAAAGTCTTGTCTTTTCAAAAACTCTCTCACTTTTGTCTTTCTTACTTTCCCATCCAACCGATCAATCTTTTTCATCAACTTTTTATATTTTAAAATGTATTCTTCCGTTATCGGCATTAAATGGGCTTCTGTGTTCATCACATATCCTTCTATTTCATCTCCTGGTTGACAATTATTGACAAAATTTTCATCATCGTATAGCAAGTACAAATACTTTAGCGTTTCACTCAAAAAGAAACTCTCCATACGATCATCTTTTTCCAATGTTTCTACATCTTTAATATTTGCAAATCCACAATCTGTTCGACAATTCATTTGTAACCCTTTTACCATATCTCTACCCATCATTTTGTACATTGGATCTCTTGTCACGCGATACAAATAGTAAATACTTTCTGCTAATTCTGGTCGTAATGGATATCCTTTTTCATTCGGTTGGACGAACCCACCCAAAATGTTAAATCCTTCAGGAACAACTCCGAATCGTCTCCAGATCGAATGAAACGCAATTAACGTGTCCGATGCTTCCCGTATATGATGTCCAAATTGTGCTTGTATTCCTGGCCAAAAACTTTGTAACGAATTAAAAAGTGGCCACGTCGTTTGTCCAGTAATCATATCAACTTGAAAGTACCATGGTGAAAAATACAAATATTTTAAAATACTATCGTACGAAATGGTAAACTCGTGTAGTGATTCGTGATCGTGGAAAAGTTGAAAACTTTTGAATAAATATTCATAGTACGAGTCAACACTTGCGCCAATGGATGCATCTCTATGGGTCCATATTCCAGTTTGTATGTTGATATGATTTCCAACGAGTCCAAGTGTCGTACTTCTCAAATCAAATAGAGCTCTCGATGCGCGTTTTGCTGCTTTTAAATATTTTACATCTCCAGTCAGGACGGATAGCATTCCAAACTCGATGAGAAACGTTCCTGCACCTGCTGTTGATGTGATACTTGATTCGTTTGGCATAACGCCATATTTAAAATTGACCATTCCGTAAGGAACACCTGTTTCTGTGTCGAACGCGACAAGTAACCGATCGCCAAGTTCTATTGCTTGTTTTAGTAATTCATCATCGTATGCTTCTAGTCCTAAGAGATCCACTTGTGTATCCTTCAAGATGCGATTTTTCAAAAGTAAATGTGCACTCAAGAGTCCTCCTAGTATGCGAATGTTTGTTTCGAATAAACTGACTGTTAAATTGTAGTCAAAGCGCAAGTTATCAATCACGAAACGAGCTCCGTTGACAAATTCTTGTTTTTCTCCTAATACGAGTAGTGAATCTAACGCGTCGACGAGTGTAAGAGAATAATTTCCCCATGTTGTCATTCCTGTACACGAAAGAGGTCGTAGTTCATCTTGCGGAAATGCATTTTTCATGTAGCTGTTGTATGCGTGCATGAACATTTCTTTTACGGTGTCTCGCCACATGTTGTTTTCATTTTGTGACATTGTGTGGACTATTGTTACAAGTAAGGCGATGATAGCGATTATACGCCATCGCCGTAGCATAGTATTCTTAGTAGATGTTTGGTTTGCTTGTGTTTTGGTTGTCTACGAGTTACAATAAGCGAGACACGTAGGGGAGCGAAATTCGAACACCATTTCGAATGACTTCTAGATTTCATAATAAGAGCCTCTAGAGCATGAATTAAATTATTGTTTAATTACAGTTGATGAAACCTTTGCAAGTATTTATACCATTCGTCTAACGATCGCGTAGAATATCCATAACAATACAAACCCAAGGAATGCCATGACAACCTTCTTAATAGTTGCAAAATTTGCAATAATCTTCTGCACATTGATCGCTCTTCTTCCAATTGGATTTGTAATAATAAACGAAATGATTTTGAACCCAAAATTGACATGATGAATATTCATTAACGCTTTTCTACGAATCAAATCTGTGAATCCAATCTTTTTGTATATGGGTTCTCCCATATGTGAAGGTTCCAAAATACAATGCGCGCAACCTGCTTCTTTTCCAATCTTCATACAATGCAACGAGATTTTTGATCCGTGGCCATGACCTCTATACTCTTTTTTTGTTCCGATATTGTAGATTCCAAATACATCCGGTGTTGAAATAAATATTGATCCAACACACGCGATCTTGGTTCCGTTTTCTACAGTTCCTACTAACCAACGTAATGGATGTTTTGGACCGATTGGCACTCCTGTGAACACTTCTGTAAAATACGGAATAGTTGTAGTTGGCATGCCCATACTGAGGACTAAACACGAGACTACTTCTCGTACAAGTTCTTCTGTTGCTTTGAATCGAGGATCATCGCCGTTCACTTCATAGATTTGGAAATCATCGTTTTTATCGAGTTTGCTCTCATAATCAGCGAGTTGTTTCGACTCTAAAACGTTTGAGTACATGAATTTGATTTTCAAAAATTCAAAGTAACGATTCGCTTCCAATATTTTTGTTTTTTCTTCCCACATTGCATCTTCAACAACTCCCAATATTTGTGGTAATTTTTTGCGTGCCAAAGCTTGATTTGTTTTTATCGCACCTCTTCGTACACCATCTAACGCTTTCGAATCGTATTTATCGCTTGCTTTTATCGATGCTTGATTATAAAACACGTACGGATTCCCGTTTCTTTCTTCAGAATCATTTTCGCGTAATTTTGAAACGGTCGAGAATATGTAGTCGTCATCGATAAGAACTTGTACGCGACTTGGATTGTGAGTTGCCAAGTAGGTGTAGAATGCGACTTTGTTCTTCCATGTGTCGTGCTTGTCCATCGTTTCTGCGCTGTAATCAAGCGAGAGATCTGTTTATGTAGCGGTATTCTGATAGAGCGGAGGACGTCCGATCCGCTGGGTTTCCAAGCGAGCTGTACAGTAGTTGCGATACTGAGAACCTATGGATAAAAAGAAATAATGGAACAGGTTTTGCTGATAACTACAAAAGAGAAAAAACAGAAATTTGCACTAATAGAAGTTATTAGATCACGAAAAAAACATCAAGCGCCGCCATAATTCTTCATACGGGTGATAGGAAATAATGTAATTGTTGAAAGTAAGGGAGTAGCATGGTTCCTCCGTTCGCTTTATCTGACAAAACGGCTTAGAAGGCATAGTATGAACAAGGTGTCTTTATTTACTTTGGGCATGAGTGCGAACAACAAGGTGCATCTTGTAAGTTGGATAGCCTTATTTAGTCGAAGTGCAGTATCACTTTCATACTCAGTAATTGGATATCTCCATGTGCAAAACATTTCCATCTGCAAAACACAGAACAACACTATCACTATGAACCCAAGAAGATACAGTGAAGGCAGTCTCGTTGCACAGACTTCAATTGCTAGATCTACACGGGTGATCATTAATATGACGCTAGACATTACTGTTGTTCTTTTTCCAACGGAAGAGCAATATGACTTTGTAGACAGAGCGCATCTTCAGTTTTTTAGTACAGAGAGAGCAGCACATCAGGTTACCTCTAAGAAATTATTCAAAGAGAGACGGTATAACTCCTTGTCGGGAATTGACAAAATTAACAAGGCTTCCAAGACGTCAAGACCTGATAAAAAGCGTTTTGTCTTCATAGACGAGGTTGATACCTTTAAAGCAAGTGGTAAAACAATGGTAGAAACTTGTGACCACAACAAAAAGAAGAGTATTCCTGGATTGGATGAACTTAGCAAGATGTTTACCTTCAAGTAAGAAACGTATCCAAAAATCTAAGTAAATTGGCCAAGTTGATAGGCAATTTGAAACTTCATTCTTTAAGTTGTAACTTTCTGACAAGCGACACGAGCAAATGGACGCGCTTCCTGACGAGATATTGCACAACATCGGTCGTTTCATCATAGAAACAGAACGCACAGAAAAATCATCGTCCATAGTTTCTGCAACTCACTTTTACTTTGTTGCCATCGGCCAGTTAAATTGGAACTTTTACGAACGCGTACATAATCCTTCTTTCTGGATTCACGACACATTTTCCATTGTTCTACGCAACAACAAATTCAATGACAACGATGAAGAGCACGAAAAAGAAAATAATCTTTTAACACACTTGTTGGAACTCATGAAACACGTTCATTTCAGTTCCATCAATCTCGTCGCCTACAAACACTCCATTTTCGTCAACGATTTAATCTACAAAGGCATCATGCTTTTCCCAGAAATTTCAGAATCGTTAACGCGACTATCCGTCAATTGTTACTTGCTCCCACCGTTGGAAAATTTATTACCAGTTATCGAAAAGTGTGAAAAACTCAAAGAACTCAAACTCGAGTTTTCCACAACAAGAAAGAGTAAATCCAGTTTGTCGTATGACAATGAACAAGAACTCGTATACAAGATACAACCCACCACATTAGAGTCAATTACCATGATTTGTCCTCCATACGATCACCCAGAATTCGTCGCTGAACTCGTTCGTGCGAGTCCATTGTTAAAAACATGTACATTGAACATGAAGAGAATACTGTGGACGGTACCATACCATTTGAAGAATTGCAAACATTTGGAATCAGTTCACTTGACGTGTAACCATTTTGCCATTAGTGAAGAAGATTTAATCGAGTTTATTCGCGATACAAAATTGAAACATGTAACGTTTGCATACGCAGAAAGTGAAGCGTTCACAGTACCTGTTTTACAAGAAATCACAACAAGTTGGGCAGATACTCTAGAATCATTAAAAATCCACTCGCAGCAGTACCCATTCCGCGACCAAGATTTATCCTACAAGTTGACCGTTTGTAACAAATTACACACACTCGATATCGCAAAAACAGTCGCCGATGATTACTGGTACCAGTACCAATTCGATACAATCCAAACAATCGAAGCAAGACACGCATGGGTAGAAAAATTCATCAAAGAAGCGTGTACTAATGATGCACTACGCAATCTCCGATTATTCAGTATTTTACCAAAAGATGAAACACCACTACATTTCGGTACAAGTGTTCAAAACTTGAAATCGTTATCGGTAATTGGTCTACTCTCAGAAGATTGTTTTTTGAACATTGTCAAACAAACAGAACGTTTGGAAGAGTTACATTACACGTTTGGACGATTACATGGATTTTTATCAGAAGATGATACAGGACGATTACAATTGGATAAAATGGTCGGCTTGTGTCCAAATGTGAAAATTGTCAATTGTACCGCTGCAGCAGGTCCATTAAGCGCATTAGCATCACTACATGAAATGACACATTTGGAACTCGCACTACAACGAAGATCAATTCCAGATTTGAAAAAAGATAGTTTACCAAACGTTAGAACATTAACGATAAAAATGTTTGATGATGGAGAGGTCATGACGCAAGCGTTATATGATACCATTTCCGCGTGTCCAAATATACAACATTTATCCATTCTTTTGGGAAATGATCGGATATATTACGGACCTGAATTCCAAGACATTTTACTCAAGGCGTTAGAACTTGCACCAGCAGTGAAGACCATTCAAGTCCAATCGGAAATGTTCCGAATTCCATGTGACGTCAAGCACAAGTCTATCGTAGCGTTAACCAACTCCAGAAAAATAGTTCACTTTTTTAAAAAAGATTTGGCTATTGTATTGTCATGGATGATGATTTGTGTTGATATTAACAAGTACAATTTGGAACAATTTATTGAAAAAGAAAAATTTACAGATGTGTTACAATCGTTTATTGAAGATTTGGAACTTGTTGATGAGGAGGATGATGCGGAAGCGATTTGGAAATTGTTTATGCATATTGTGGAAACGTATGGACAAGATGCGTTTGAAAACAAGATTACTGGTGAGAAGACACAAGAAATGTATGATCAATTTATCGAGTTTGCCAAATCGAAAGAAAATGTGTACAAGAAGCGCGATCAGACTGTGGTGCAAGAAGGTGAAAGAGGATGGGAGTTAACACTACCACAACTTTATGATTTAATTGCGAATATCTACCCTACTATTAAGGGAGAAGATACCTCCATGGGGTTGTTTGGATAAAGTTCATCTTAAAACGAAACAGGCAACATCTCTGTTCTTCCCTGGTCAACCGGGCTCTAACTTGAAATATTTTGTCTTCATGTCTGTCTATTATTTCGAAAAATGAAAGAACCCACACAACGGGTCCCAAAGAATGACAAGATTGCTCGGTTCTGCCCTACACTTACATGCCCAATGTACCAAACGCAAAGCACCGAACAGTGCCCATCTTGTCAAAAATCCACCAGAAAAAAGTGCAAGTTATGTGGAGACCTCGTGCGATATAATGACAACAACGATAAGCACAAAATATGCACAGTTAAAGATTGTGGACTTGCTAGTACTCGACACAGAGGCGGAGCTGGTCATGAATTTACACCAGAATGCCGCGGCGACTGGGTAAAAGAAGTACGTTGTTTTATTCGATTTAACTGGATAGTGCGATATAGACACGTCAAGTACGCTTAAGATAGAAGAAATCATTCCGCCATCAGTCACTATGAACCGTACTGATCTCCGACGACCATCATTTGTGTTGTACATAAAATCTACATCGGAACTCAACACACAATTATTTACCATTTATTGGGAGGCTAACTTTGGCGACGAGAAGACCAAGTTACGTCTTGAACCATATGGTATGTATTACGGATGACTAACATTTTTAGACCATGAAACCATCTATGCCACAGGACTTGTACCATATCAAGAAGCTCCACGAACAGTACGAGTAACTATGGGCTACGAAGATACTGTCTACATAGTGGACAATTATACCACATTCGATTACCAAAAAAAACTTACTCCGGAAGAGGTTGATGCAATACTCGACACGAATAATGTACAGGATGAGATATCAGAAATTCAAATGTCTCCATTTCTTCCAACGCCTCCAACTCCTCAATTTCTAGACTATGGAATGGATTTCATCATGGAAGCGACTCGACAATACTCACCAGTTGGAATTTTCTGGAACAAAGTTTGTCAGGAAACGAGTAACGGTACTAGTACCATAGAAGCAATCAAGTCGGTCTTGCGGAATGACAAAGTGAGAGAGAATGATGTACTTGATAGACATATTGGGTTCTACTTGGCTACTCATCCAGAATGTCCTCGTGAGCTCTTTGAAGTGTTATTTTACTCGGAAAATGCATTTGACATCAATCAACAGGACGTATATGGCAAAACAGTTCTTGACTGGGCTGTAATTAATGGCTGTGACACCACTGTAGAGCCAATGGTAGAAACTACTAGTGTGGAACGCACAGTACCACCAACAATAGCTGCAACTGAATCAGTGACTTCCACAAGCGAAACTGAAACAGTTGTTGTTGAACCAATACGGTTTATCCATTACGATGGGAAAAAGTTCACCATCACAACAAAACAACTGGTGGAGACTATAACCAATGAGAAGACAGTATATGTTGGACCACTACCTACTGGTAAATCGTAAGTTACTACACGCATTTCTAACCATATGTTAGCATCTCAGTCATTGGAAATGAGTACAATACAGAAGATGCGTTTGATTTTGCGCTTTCCACCTATGAAGAGTGCATGCATACTCTTGTTCGTGATACAGGTCCATTTGAGCAATCTACACTACAAGAGCTGCACTTCATAGTACTAGAACAAGTCAAAACAGATTTCATCAAAAGAGCAAAAGGTACTGCAGAAGCTATCGACAAAAAGACAAACGAGTTGGTAGATTGCATCGAGGACGACGATTATAGAGGAATGGGTGTCGGTATGTTAAGTCTGATCTACTTTAGAAACTATGAGACATCCGAGATGTTTTGTAAAGAGTTGTACAGAGAGGCCAAGAATAAATTAAAACAAGAGCTCGAATCTTGCGATAGTGATGAGACACTTCTCTGCTTATATCAAGCATGTCAAGATGAGTACTACAAATCAGCAATTGGACCAATGAAAGAATGGTACAAAAAACAATTGAAATATCAAGGTGAATGTATGATCCAACTTGCTGTGGACGAGCAATTAGAAGCTCCAAAGAAATCAGAAGAGCACAAAGCGAATCGTGCACCAGTAGGCGAAAAAGAAAAGCACAGAACATGGGCGAGAATGTTGGCAGAGAAGAAACAACTTTCCGCTTGGGCAGAAGATCTCGAAAGGCATATAAAAATGTATTCGAAACGCAGAGGTTTTATGGTCATCCCTCAGAATGGCCTGGAGAAGCGTTAAATCAAGAAAAGAGAGCCTCAAAAACACCTCACGAAGAGAGGTAACAGAACTTTTTGAAGACCAAATAAAAGAACAAATTTTATCATAAATTGAGGCCCTTCTTGCGGACCTCTCGTGCCTGTTGGTCATTTTCTGCATGTGGGTCCATTGACGTTACAGTATAGGTAGACACATTGCGAATAACTCGACGTTTGATCTGCTGTCTACGCAACTCAGCTAATTCAACGGTAGGTCCATTGTCAAATAAAACAAATGGACACTGTTCATTTTCAATGAACTTGGAACAATCTACATCGATTGTATGTGCTCCACGTTGGACAATATCCCTTAAGTGTGCGCAGCTAGTAGGTAACCCTTAAGTGTGCGCACCAAGCCAAAAGTGACATCACTCAAATAAACTTTGAGTTTTAAGACTAAATAGCTACAAGCAGTTGGATACAGCTTTGATTGAGTTCTTTGATGAACAGTTACCACTACAACAACCTTATGCCATTTGTGCAGATGCAGGGCCATTAGGTTCAGTACCTCATGCTTAGTATCTGGCTGACAAAGGACGTCAAGTTTTGTTTAGTATTGTTCCAACGCGTGATGGTTCCAACAAGCATCATCCATTGACTGCTATTTTAGATGCAGATCTTGATGAGCATAAGCATCACACATTGTATGGTAAATCATTGATGGTTCAAGCTTGGAGAGCAAAAGCTGGGAATAAGGGAGGAAAATTGTTCATTTTGCAACCAACATGCCTTCAGCAGATAGATTAACTACAGTAGACTGATACAACAAGAAAGATAGAGAGTATGTTGAGGTAGATGCACCAGAATCAGTGAAAGAGTACAACACTTTGAAATGGTTTATTAATGAAAAGAGTTCTATTATAACAAAAGTATGTAATCACTTTTGAGTATGTAGACCTTATCGTGTTATGATGAGAGATATTATGCTTACCTACAAGCATGATATGTATCTTTGGCATCGGCATATGATGGGATAGACAAAAGATTATACTTTTCAACAGTTTCAACTAGACTGCTGTGAGCAAGTAGTATATTGTCACAAGGTTGAACAATCATTACATAGTACTATTAACATAGTTATTGTATATCATACCTTATCACATCATGTAAGTCGACGTACCTGTGTCCAATGTAAGGATCATCAAGTTAGTACTTTTTGTTTAAAATGCAGTATTAACATTAATTCTTCAATTATGATTTGTGAAGGTATATGTAATTTGAAGTACCACAATCTTACTGCTACTATATTGAGGCAATAGTGTTTATTGTTGATGAATAATAAAGCAATGTCAATTTTGGCTAGATGCGCACATTTAAGGGATATTATTACTGAGGCTTGATCAAAACTATAATGATTAAAATTAAACATTATGATTCTAATCAAATATTTTGATTATGATTAAACATTTTTATTATAGTCAAACATTTTAATCATAATTAAAAATTTATAGTAAAATTACAAGAAAAAATAAAAAATAAAAAGAAAAAATAAAAGGATATAAAATATAAAATACAAAAATAAAATTCAAATATTATTAACATGTTTTGTTGAATCTTTACATGAAAAAATCTATTATATATACAAACTTTATTTATGTTCTTAAAGTTCAATATAATAATTATTCTTATATTTCTTTTATTAATCGTATATTATATATAAGCTAAATGCATCATAAAATCATATTATTATAAAGAAACTAAAAACTAATATAATATAGTCAATTTATGCATAAAATTTTATTGACTTATAATATTTAAGTTAATTATTATATTATTTTTCAAGTTACACTTTAAAGCAAAAACCTTGTTTATACTTATATATACAACTTATATTACTTGTAATATATATTAACTCAGTAATATAAGGCAAGTTATTTATTTTTATAATATTAGTTATATAATAATGTATATTGCTATTTATTATTTAAGATTTTAAAATTTTTATATTTATTATAAAGATTGGTATTTATATTATAGTTACAGTCAAAAAAGATTTAAATTATTAAATTATTAATATATATGATTTAAATAACTTAAAAATATTAATTATTGATTTTGCTTATACAAGATAAGTATTATATTAAAAGCAATTTAAAATTTTAAGTTTAAAATTTATAAAAACAATTTAAAATATTATAAAATGTGAAAACAGGTTTATAAATATATTTTTATTAGTAATTACTATATTAATAATAAAAGAAGACTTTTAAAAGCAATATAAATAAATATTAACTTATTTACAAATAAATTATTTTATATTTAAATAAATTATATTTATTACTTTTATATTAGCGTTATTTTATATCTAATTTAATTTAAATTTTACCTTTAGTTAATTTAAAACTTTTAATATATTATAAGTATTTTAACTTGATCATACTTTATTTTTGTTTTATAAGGTCTATTTAATATTAATAAAAAGCAAATATGTTGAAATAAGGATAAAAAAGCAGCAAATAAGATATATATTTAAAAGCTAACACATAATTAACTTTATATCTTATAACTAAAAACTTAATAGCAAACTTACAAGAATTTAATATATAAAAGTTGAAATTTAAGCATTAACATTAAAGCAAAAATGAAACGCATATAAAAATAATAAAAAGTTATACAAAAACAATTAATATTATATAACTGCTTTAGTTTTAATGAAAACTGTTTGATTTTATTAAATTAAATTGATTTTATATGATTAGATAGTTTATTGTAATTAAATCTTATATATACCTTATAATATCTTTACATTAAAGTTAAAAGATATTTTAAGAAGTATTCTAATATAAAATATAAATTTAATATTTATAAAATATTTAATGAAAAAATTAAATTTAAATTATATTGTTAAATGATATTATAAAGCTAATGCCAGCAACAAACAAATCTTATAAAGTCTATGTTATATTTAAGACTAATAAAGTAATAACATTACAAGTAACTAATATTAAATAATTAAAATATATTTCAATTTTAAAAAGTTAATAAAAATGAATAAAAGATATTTATTAATTGTTTTTTATACTTAATAGCTGAATAAAATAAGACATTGTAATAGCTATATTAAATATAATCAAAATTTTTATAAAAATGATTTTTAAATTATGAAAAAACTTAATTAAAGTTAAAAAAAGCTATTGTTGATAGTTAACAGCTTATAATGTCTATATTAATATAACAGTGGGGAATATAGCTTTATTAACTGCAAAATGTATGTATTTTTTATTTTATTAAATATTAAAAATATATATCTCTATAATATAGCTAGATTTGACATTTAAAATGTTAATATATAAAAATTAAATTACATTTAATACTTTAACTTATATAACTAGAAAATAATATAAGTAAAAATATACTTTTAAAATAAAAAATAAAAATGTAATATTTATGCAATTATTATAAAATGTATTTTATAACAAAAGTAAAATACCTTTTAAACTAAAAAATTAAAGATTGTCTAAAAAATAGAATCTATTTGCAAATTTGTTTTATCTTTTTTTTAACAAAAAATAAAATATTACATATTTTATGTTTTTTTGATATTAATTTCTTTTTTAGTGTTCTTTTTAGTTTTAAAACCTTTTTATCTACACTTAAGTCCTTTTTAACACTTTTTTTAACATATTACTTTTCTTTTTCTTGGCATAGCTACTTTGGTTTCTTTTTACTTAAAATTATTAGACCTACTTAAATTTTTATTATTGCTATCTTTTTTGGCCTTTTTTAATCACTTTCAAAGTCTTTGTCATCCTTTTTTGCTTTTTCAGATTTTAATCTTTGTTAGAATCTTTTAGTATAACTTATAACAAAGCAAGTATACTGGTTGACAATCACTAAATCAAAAATGAGAACAAAGCTACTTGTATTACTGGTGTTAGTAACACTTATCTACACTGTTGCAGGAGAGAGACGCTCTTCATAAGAAGCAGTAGCTCAATCAGCTACAGTCCAGCACAATCCACCACTCTATCAGTTCCTGCAAAAGATATTGCATGAATAATAAAACCAACAGTGAAAGAAGGCAAATGCCCACCTCTCGTGTACGTTATCAGCACAAGAAAGAATGAGCTAGTTATCGATTCACCTGCTGGATGGGCTATAACAAGATCGTTACCACCGATTAAACCTGGTAAAACAATTAAGCTCACTCGTAGCCATACAACAGCAGTTGGTGCTGGTTTAACTTTCATAATAGATACCCCAGCAAATGGAAACGCTAAAACAATGACGGCAAGTCTCACGTCAAAAGTGAATCCTACGATTAACTACAAATACACTCTTAAACCTAAATAAATCGTCATCACGAAACACAATTTACATGTGATCAATACAAAACCTGAGTCCCTTTTGCGTGTCTGCCGTAGATACGGAAGCCTCCTTTTCTACGTTTGTTAACTTCATTTCCTACACGATCAATTTTTGGAATAAGAGCATACCAATTTGAACGTAGTAATCATGCTTCGTAATATCACTCCATTTAATGTCTTTCATATTGTCATCCGTTACTTTTTTAAATAATTTACATTCTCTCACAACTACCCAACATTCATCGTCATCTTCTGTGAACTTTTGTTTCAATTCCTCCCAATAGTATCTGAAGTTTTGTCTATACTTTTCTGAAAACTTTTCGAAAATAAATGGGGGCAGTTTCGGACCTATTTTCGACATTTCCTCAGGCGTAAGAACATTAGAAGGTGCTTGTTTAGCTATCTTTGTTTCTGCCTTGATGTCACCAGGTTGTCTCTTTCGTTTCATTTTGTGCTCGTTGGCTAGGCGACAATTCATGACGATTTCAAATGCCTATCACGTTGATGCGAATGTAGTACATCATGTTGCGAAGCTTTAACTTGTTCGTTTTATTGTTACGTCAGTAAAGAGACCATTTTTAAGCTCGTTAAACATTAACACCTGAATGTCAGGGGATCTTCCCATTTGGAGTGCTATTTGGATAATCATACTTATATCAGTGTTGTTGCCTCGTTTCATAAGCGCTTTTCCAACATCTCGTAACGCACTTGTTACTGAGTTGTATGAATAGTTTTTCTTCACATAGTACACCAATTGTTCAGTCGTTATAAAACCTTCAAACAAATAACACAAACAACGAGTGATTCTGTCTTTGTCTGTTTTGTTAATTATCAACTGCTTGGCTATTTTCCCAACAATTTGAAAAATTGTTGGCCAATGCTTTTCCATTAAGATATTTCCGGCCCTAAAAACAAAACAAGCAGGTATTAAAAGACTCAAATCTGATGAATGGCGGAGTGTCAAACTCTTGATCATTGTGTCTACTCTAGGATAATAAAACGAAGGAAATACATAAATAAGACTATTGAGCAGCTCTGATCGATAATTCTTAGAGCAATTAGTTAGTGTAGTAATGTGCTCGTTTCCCAGCAAGTAGCAATATGGACTATTAACGATCGCTGTCAATGCTTTGCTGTCTTCTTCATGACTATGGCGTGTTGTGATCCATATTACAAGCTTGTTTATAATGTCTGATCCTGTTGTGTCGATGCTGAACGTAGATAGTAGAATTCCAAGTAGCGTGAAGAGAGATGCTTCTGTCTTTGACAGCGTGCTTGATTGTGGATTCAAACGAGGGTATACTAGTTTGAAAAGATGATTGGCATCTTTCTTGAACATCATAGGAACCCTACTCATAATCATACAAACAAGTTCCAATGTTCGGTTTGAAACATCAGTCGCATACAACAACTCTGCAACAGTAGGTTGTATGGCTTGTGCAAACAGATATAGAGTCATGTTATCTACACTTGCGTTCAAAAAACTTATCATGAGCTTGATATCTTTAGCACAGATAATCACAGGCGTGAGATCTGTGATTCTATCACTAACATCAACGTTGAACTTGGCTATAATTGTACAGAATTGTTGTGATAGCGACTCGCTTTGTACAACAAGTGGTATAAACTCGAGGATAAATCTTTTTTGATATGGAGTGTTGAAAACTAGGCCACCAAAATCTGATAACAATGAGTCTACAATTTCTGATCGATAAGGACTTTCTTGACTATTCTCTAGGATTGAAAACACACCGTAGAGTTGTACTTTTTCAATCCACGCGACGTACTGTACCGCAACCTGGCGTTTCTGCTTGTCGTCCGAGTTGATGTATTCTGTAATAATAGGAGCTGCATATTCATCAAACGAAGATGAAAAATCTACCCTCAAGTGGTGTAGACAAACCTTGGATAGTGTTTGTATCGTGATCGCGTTCTGGAGTTGACATGACAGTAGTTTTGGTATTAAATGTGAGTAATCTGTCTTCGCGAACGTTAGGCAGGTGAGTGCGGCAGTGAGGTTGACGTTTTCCTCTTGTTTGATTTTCTCTTCTATGATATGCATACATGTAGGCGTATGTTGTGGATACAACACGAGACAACGAAATAGTTTATCGCATATTGCATTGTCTGATAGTGCGTCTGGTATGTACGACAGTAGTAATTCCTCCGTAACGCTTTCTGATAGAGATGACAGCTTTTTTTGATTTGCAAAGTCAATATCTTGCTTCATTTTGCTCGTCAGATCCAAATAGACAGTATCATCGTCCGTTATTGATGATTTGTTGAATTTAAAAATAAGGTTGGGTTCTTCATTTGTTTGTGCCGTTTGCGTTGTGGTAAATTGGTCCAAAAAATTAGTGGTTTCGTTACTATTGTTTTCTATATCCAGAGAAGATTTAAACGGCTCATTTGGTGAAAATGAGAAGGTACTTTCGAAGTTGAACGATTGCGTTGGGTTTGTTTCACTGTTTGCTGCGAATGTAAAAGGGCTGAACGTCTGGTTGCTTGGTTCTGTCGTACCAGCGCTCGTCGTGACGCTAAACGGGTTGAACGCCTGGTTTGACATTGTTTGGAATAATTATTTGCTGAAGAACTTTACAAGATGCAATATTTTGTTTTAATTTGTTGGTTTCATATAACTACTTCCTTACTTTTGGTCCAACTTTGATCGCGCGTCATTGGATGCATACAAAATCTTTCTTTCCAAATTCTCTTTGTACTCACATAATCGCTCCTCATCTTTATCTTGGGTTCCCATTAAAAAGTTTGTTTTGTCTATATTCACTTCATCCACATGTCCCAATGCGTTCATTGTTATTTGTACTGAATTATCGATAGAAGATCCAGACACCAATATCTTTTGATGGTTGCTTACATCTTCGCTTTTCGACTTTTCGAAACTCTCATCTACCGCCAATCGCTCCATATCTTTTTCGTGTTGGTTCCACATTTCATCTAGTTGCTTTTCCAGGTCTTGCTTCATCTTCTCCTGTCCTCGTTTGTTTGCGACGTTTGACTTTTTAAAATTATTTTTAGAATTCATTGTTTACATAATCGATACGTGGAAAACGTGCTCCATTACGATCAATGCCTGTACTTAAGCTGCTTTGTCCTTTGAAATGTTTTCAGTATCATTCTCACTTTGACTTTTTCTTCTTTCCTCTCTTTGTAGCAGCGTACGCCCCACTTTGTCTTTTCTTCTTGTTAGCATGTTGCTTTTCTGTAGGTGACGTATTCGTTACTGTAATTTGTGAAAGACTTCTTGCTCTTCTAAGGTTTCTAAACTCTCCCTCACTCTCTTCTGGATCTCCTTGATACATT
>JAESGV010000261.1_pt1 | contig 25046 bp, 18 predicted proteins | sample 9269781 | NCBI WGS metagenome assembly JAESGV01 (sample SAMN15741586, study PRJNA653496) | algae metagenome | isolation source: Tildeniella torsiva UHER 1998/13D and co-occurring heterotrophs from... | place: Slovakia: Slovak Paradise National Park, Hrabusice, Kosice Region | collected 2000-01-01
TGGGGAAACTGCTAAAATTTTGTTGCTTAAACTTGTTGTTTCTACCTCAGCGCTACATTAGGAATTAAAGAGGAAAAGTTAGCCATTCACCATAATTGCACTGCACTACAAATTGTGTATCACTTGGCCCACAATGCTTTATTCTACAAATCTCCACAAAACTCATGACAGTAACCTCCAAGACAACAAGAAGTTCATCAACAGAGGAGTCATCGTCCAAGTCTGTTGTCGTTGTGTTTCAGAAATGCAAACTTCACGTTCACGATGTGTTCATCATTTTGGCAGCTCTCGCTCTAGTTGCTGTTTTGTTTGTTACTGCTGGAGGATCGTATTTTCCAGTGTTGCGTGACGACATGCAGCGTGTACATATGGCATTGAAATCTATTCATACCGATGCAGTGGTTCAAGTAAACAGTGTGCTAGATAAAACTCAAACCGCTCTGCATATACTGAAAACTGTAGTCCAATCAAATCCAGGAATCGACTACTCAACACAATTTCTGCCTGTAATGGATGCAGGCATTCCATTGTACGTAGATCTAGTGACACTCAACCAAAGAGTTCTCCATTCCAACAAAGATGCTTTCGTTTCTGCCAAACATGCCTCTGGTGGCTTGTACTCAAATTTTACAATCCAGACCAAGCAAACCGACGCAGAAGCCCTTGAATACTACCCAGTAGTGCAGTCGAAGGTATCTAAGGCAACACAATATACAGTACGTGCAGGATTTGATCCAACGAGCGAAATAGCGTACCTTGGACAAGATATTTATGACACAACAACGAAAAACGCTTTCGCGCACGTTATCAAACATCAGACACCATCGCTATCAAATTTATTATTCGCAACTGTTGTAGATGCCAACGAGCTTAGGTACACAAACACGACCGTTATGTTATTATTGCCTATCGTCAATCAAACTCGTGGCCTTACAGGAGTGCTCGCGTCACGATTAAATATTGGCCTTCTTGTTGCAGACACTGTGCGCAACTTGACAACAGATATTATCGTTTCACTCTACGACACCAACGACACTGCAGTCAATGGAGGACTCATCTATAACTCGCGCTCGCTCGCAAATAACATCAGTGTAGCGAATGCACTTGCGCAAGAGACTTTCACCGTTGAAGCAAACATTCCATTTTTAACAACTGCATTTAAACTCAAGTGCACGACAACAAGAACGTTTGTAGATCAGAAGCAAGGTGGCGCAAAATGGATTGGTACAATCATCTGCTGCATTGTTTTTGTGGTTGGTGAACTACTCTTATTATCGTTGTTCATCTTCTTACGACTCCGTAAGTCACTCCGTGCACGAATGCGAAACAAGCGTGCTTTACATGCACTAAAGGATTCTCACGAAAGAACAAAAATGTTACTGAGTCGTTTAGCCAAGCAAGAAGCAAAATCAAGAGCAACAGTAGACGCCATACCTGATTTTGTGATCATTTTGAACTCTACAGGAAGAATCGTGCACACGAACAAAACTTTTGACAAGTTGTTTGGATACTCACAGAAACAGTTAGAATCAGGCTTACAGATCACAACCGTCATACCAGCACTCACTGCAAATATTTTTGTCGAACCAAAGTACACCAGTGATGATACTGACGTGTTCTTACGGGTGATTGCCACTTCGAACACTAGTGTAGATATGGATGTTAAATGTATCGTCAAGAATTTGTATAAAAGCGGTATGGAGGCTTCGTCAGATGTGATGCAAGGATATACAACACCTCTAACACCACACTCGGATAACGAGACTGGAGATGAAGAGGATGAAGCGTTCACAGTGATCGGGAGAGTCACACAACTAGAGAACATTGAATCATTTGACTTGCGAAAGGTGTAAATAAAAGTACTGTGTTTGTACAGTTAGCGTGTGATCACATTTATTCACAAGGGGAACCTTTCGAAACGTGTTGATTTTGTCACGTTCGATTAGTCGTTTCTGCCTAAGCGCCACATTGGGGCAAAAGAGGAAAGGTTAGCCAACACCAAAATGGCTCCGTGAACTGCAATTTATACGCCACAAGCCCAACAAAACTACCACATGACGGTGTCCAACAAGACAACACGAAGTTCGACAGAGGATTCGTCTTCGTCTAAGGCTGTTGTTCTTGTGTTCAAGAAGTGCAAACTGCACATTCATGATATAATCATAGCGGTCGTAGCTATCGCTCTAGGTGTTCTTTTGTTTCTTATTGGTGGAGGAGCATTCTTCCCAGTGTTGCGTGCTGACTTTAGGCGTGTAAATTTCGCGTTAGAGGCTGCTCAGGCCAATGCAGTGGTTCAAGTGAATAGCATGCTTGAGAAGACGCTATCCACTCTTAAACTACTTACAGCTGTAGTGCAGTCAAATCCAGGAATCGACTACTCAACACAATTTCTGCCTGTAATGGATGCAGGTATTCCATTGTACGTAGATCTAGTGACACTCAACCAAAGAGTTCTCCAAGCAAACAAAGACACTTTCGTTGCTTCCAAACGTGCAAGTGGTGGCTTGTACTCAAATTTTACAATCCAAACTAAGCAAACTGATGCAGAAACTGTGGAGTACTACCCAGTTGTTCAGTCAAAAGTATCGAAAGCAACACAAAACGCAGTACGTGCAGGGTTTGACCCAGCGAGTGAAATAGCGTACCTTGGACAGGATGTCTACGACTCCACAACAAAAAACGCCTTTGCACACGTAACCAAATATCAAACACCATCCCTATCGAATTTATTTTTCGCAACTACCGTTGATGTCAACAACAAGCTCCAATACACAAACATTACTATTATGTTACTAATACCAATTATTAATACAACTCGCGGCCTTACAGGAGTGTTCGCGTCACGATTAAATATCGGTGGTCTTGTTGCAGACACTGTGCGCAACTTGACAACTAATATTATAGTTTCACTATATGACACCAACGACACTGCAGTCAATGGAGGACTCATCTACAACTCCCTTTCGCTCACAAACAACGTTAGTGTCGCCAATGCACTCGCACAAGAATCATATACAGTTGTGGCTGACATTCCATTTTTAACAAATGTATTCAGACTCAAGTTTACATCAACAAGTACATTCGTAGATAGCAACCAAGGCACTTTGAGGTGGATTCCTCTAATCGTCAGCTGCATCGCATTCGCGGTAGTGGAACCACTTGTACTGTCGTTGTTCATCTTCTTACGCCTTCGTAAGTCACTCCGTGCACGAAAGCGAAACAAACGTGCTTTACATGCACTAAAGGATTCTCACGAAAGAACAAAAATGTTACTAAGTCGATTGGCCAAGCAAGAAGCAAAATCAAGAGCAACAGTAGACGCCATACCTGATTTTGTGATCATTTTGAACTCTACAGGAACAATCGTACACACAAACAAGACTTTTGACAAGTTGTTCGGATACTCACAGAAACAAATGGAATCTGGTCTTCAAGTCACTACTGTGATACCTGCTCTCACTTCGAATATTTTCATGGAACCAAAATACACCAGTGAAGAGCAAGAAATGTATCTGAGAGTTATCGCAACGTCAAATACTAGTGAAGATATGGAGGTCAAGTGCATTATCAAGAATTTGTACAAGACTGGCATGGAAGCGTCAGATGCTGCGCCGTTTGCAAGTCCACTAACGTTAGCATCAGCTTCTCCACGAACTGTTGTGAACAACGAGGCAGAAGAAGACGAAGATGAATCATTTGCTGTAATAGGAAGAGTCATACAAGATGAAACTGTAGAAGCGTACGACTTGAGAAAGAATTGAGATTGTATCAACATGTAAACTAGTAAGAAACCAAAATGACAAATATAGAACGTTTATTCAAGATTAATTAGTGTTTGTGGTATTTCCAACTTCTCGAGTCCGAACAATGGTTATGATATCCAAGTCATGTGCTGGAAAACGATCAAAATTGAAAAATTTGTTAGGAACTGCTTCGGTTTCGATAAAAGTCAAGATTTTTCCCATCCACGCTTTTTTCAGGAGGATTCCCTTCAACATCTTTTCGGGTGTGTATAACTCTGCATCTTCTCTGGTGTATGTTGTGCCCAAGTTTCCGAACGGACTTGAACCAATCCCAATAACGCCTCCGCCATCTCGTGATATAATAATCGAGTCATGATGAAACGAAGTAAATATATCTTTTGGATCGGACACCCCCAACTCGATCTTTTGTGGTATTCCACCTCCTATTTTTCCCATTATATAGCACTCTTTCGATACAGTCATGAAACAAGTTGTGGTCGCTGTACATCCAACATTTTCTGGTTCTGCTATGAGTGGAAACTTGTTACTGATATTAACGTGCGATCCTCGTTTGAATGGCACTTGTTTTGAAGATCCTGTACCTATTTGGTGATTGCAGTTCGAGCCCCATGCGATGAGTTCATTTTTTTGGTGGTGTGTGGTTGTATCTCTCACGATAGCTGCTGTGTGTATTTTGCCGACAGAAAGATGTACAATTGTTTTGTCTGGGTCTTTGTAATTTCTGGTGACTTGCTCTCTTAGGATTTGTGTGTTGTGGCAGTACAGGTCGTAGATCGCGCCTTCCTTGCATAACTGCAAATAGGGTATAAAAAACTTTTCTGCGCCACAGAGTTCCGTTTTAGTTTCAAAGTAGAACTGTTCATGGGCTGCCCATATTCTGATGACGCCTTTGCAAATTAAATATGCATTATACTTGTATCGGTTGAAACGTATGTAGTAAAGGTCTTGGTCATCGGTTAACCCCAAGGTAAATTGTTTTCCACTTTCGATATGCATGAATTTTGTTGGAAATCGATCGCAGATGACGACGTTAATAACTTCTCCCTTGAAGAGATATTCAATAGCGCCTTCTCTGGTTAGTCCTACGCAGTCGTTCTGAACAATGATGTATTTCTCTGTGTTAAACGCCTTCAGTTCCACTGGCACAATCGCATTTAGTATGTTCATTTCAGTTGTACACGTTGTGCGTTTGTTTGAAAATTAAAATAGATAAACTATTTCGTATGTAACGTTCAAAAGCTATTTTAGTGTTCAAGAAAAATAATGAACAAATATCATCCAACCAGCTTTCTCCGTTTAAGTGGACCTAACGTCCAGATCCCATAATCTTGAAAATATATGAACAATTATGTAGCACGTGTCAAACAATGATCACTATTGATAACAACACACTGCTGCAGCGTTGATCCGAAGGTCGGAGAAGGTATACCCCAGATGAGACCTTGTGTTCGTGATATGGTTTGGACGTTTAAACGTCTCGGCCTTGCTTAGGTATTCTAAACCCTAGTTGCCACACTGGGCGCCAAGTGATAATCGCGTGAGGTAGAGGTATTCTCTACTTGCGGTGTGTTGGGACGTTAGCTATTCATCGATAAGGTGGCAGTGTGTTTCATCTGTAATTCGCACTACAATCGCTGTGGTTGTCACACCCACACTGCAAATTGCCCATCGTTGCTAACTGTCTGTCGTCCTCTTTTTAGACTTTTCCATTTAATCTTGAATTTCACGTAGCCGAGAGCACAATCATTATATTCACCAATAATTAGTGATAGCTAGTGCTGCATATAATAATGATACCACTACGTCGAAGACCTGAGCGTCGAGAGAATTAACCAAATAAAATAGCTTGGAATGAAAGGTATTATTCCATAACCGAGTTCTGTCGCACTTGCTAAGTGATTCGAGTGGATCCCTATTTGTGACGTGTTGAACATTAGCTATCTAGCGTTGCCTTTGTAGTCCCACGAATATTAAAATTACCCTCGCTAACCGTCGCCTTCCATTTGAAATATTTGTATTGATTTCGCCTATGAGCGACTCACACGGTACAATGTCACTGTGACATTGTATTGTGTTTGAGTTTACGAATATGATTTAGCCTTGGTTGGCGAAAAAGTTTTGCACAAAGATGCCACTCGGTCAAGGTGCAAGCGTGTTGATTGTCGATACTCCCAAAGAAGTCGCTTCCTATGCAGCACAAGCGATAGGAAAACTAATATTCAACCACGAGCAGGTATGCGAAACTTGACACAGAAAATAACTTAAATAGAAAGGCAAAAATACTGTTTTATGTTTACCAACTGGATCCACTCCCATACCAACGTATAAAGAGCTTGTTAGAATGCACAAGGAAGAAGAACTTTCATTTAAAAATGTAACTAGTTTCAACTTGGACGAGTATGCTTTTTTATACTCTATTAAACATCACATAGGTACATCGGACTTCCAAAAAATCACCCAGAAAGCTACAACTACTTTATGAAGCACCACCTCTTTGATCACGTTGATATCGACCCTAAAAACGCACACGTTCCACATGGCACACTTCCACTCGATCAATACGAGCAATACGCTGCTGAATACGAACGACAAATTAAAGAAGCAGGTGGGTACGATTTGGCACTCGTAGGAATCGGAAGAACGGGTCACATTGCGTTTAATGAACCTCCATCAACGTTAGAGACAAGAACACGCGTTGCTCACATTCACGATACTACAATTCAAGACGCAGCACCTTCTTTTGGTGGTTACGAAAACGTTCCAAAAACTGCTATTACTCAAGGTTTAGGAACAGTGTTCGAAGCAAGACATATTATTCTCATCGCGACCGGAAAGAACAAGGCAGAAATCATGGCAAAAGCGTTGGAAGATGAATCAGCTGCAGAAAATCCACAAGATTGTCCTGCTGTTTATTTTAGAAATCATCCTCATATCACCATCATTTTAGACAAAGATGCTGCTTCTTTACTCAAGAAAGAATACGAGAAAAAGTAATACTGTTTAATACATTATACAAGGACATCGATTCAAATATTCTTTGGTTTCTAATATTTTGAGCATAAAATCGGCAACATCTGCTCTAGAGATAGTGCTGGTCATGTACATTCCATAATTGAAGTGATACGCAGTTTTGTACTTTCCAGTATGTTTACCTTCTGTTAATCTAGGACCACGAATAATAACGTATTCAATTTCATCACGAGGTGCGTCACGAATAACTTTTGCTTGATTGGCAGAATCTGTCCAAAGAGCAGATATTGATGTTCTTGTGGCAAAACTGGAAAACTTTTGATAATATGATTGCTTTGGATCTTCAGCTTCTGTTACAGATTCCATGGACAAAACGATGATAAGTTTAACCATATGTTCGCGCATAGACTTTACGATTAGTTTGGCGGATTGTTCAAGTATATTGTCTGGTGAATTCGCGGCGTGACCGAGCACGCACAATACAGCGTCAGTGTTCGCGATCGTATCATCGACACTCTTTTCGTCAAGTGCATCACCTACAATGACTTCGACTGCATCTGTTGCTTTTACAGTCTTGCTCGTACTGCGGACTAATATTTTAACTGTGTGGCCTTTTTCGATTGCTTGCTCAACGAGAGGCATGCCAGTCTTGCCTGTTGCACCGAAGATGGCGAGTTTCATGTTTTCTTAATCAATTACAATTTTTTTTACGACTTGCTTGTAGTGCTGGTATCAGTGTTATTGGTAGCACCCATTCTCTACCAATTCTAAATGTATGAACTGGCTTGCCTCAGTGTGCTAAGTTCTAAAACTCTTTTTTTGTGCTATGATATTTTGAACTCCGCACAGCGAAGAAAAAAGCAAGAGAACTTACCATACCTCTTGTCGGAGAACATATTTCACCAGCTATCTTCGTAAACACCTGTCTAACTAAAAATGGTAACACAATAGTTATTTTTAACCTGTTAGCTGAGCTTTAAAAGCTAGCTAGCTGGAGCTGAAACGGTCATACAAACAAACATGAAAAACACAATCAAATCACTATTGCTATTCGCTCTACTAGCTGTTTACCTAGTAAACGCTGACAGAGGCAGCGAATTGGATATTCTTATCGAACGTAGAACCACCAAACCAGTTAAGCCTACCTTTAAGATCCTGTTGCCAACAAAGCTTGACCTTCCTGATTTGCCTCTTGAACCTACTTGGGAGACAACCACTAACAAGCCTACATGGACTACTACCACTACTAGCGAGCCTACATGGACCACTACCACCAGCGAACCAACCTGGGAAACCACTACAACCAGCAAACCTACTTGGACCACTACCACTACTAGCGAACCCACATGGACTACAACTACCAGCGAACCAACCTGGGAGACCACCACTAGTGAGCCCACATGGACCACCTACGAGCCAACAACTCCAGCTCCAACATGGGAGTACACCACTACTAGCGAACCAAATTGGACTCATGAACCAACCTACCCACCAACGACAAGCGAACCAACATGGGAACATACCACCTATGAACCAACTACATACACTCCAACTACAGATGAACCAGCATCGACTCATAGCGATACTACTTACGAACCAACTACCACTTGTCCACCATGCCCATGTGGATACGAGTACATTCTACGACGCACTGGTTGCTACGTATGCAAGAAGTGCCCCTCTACGGAACCACCAGTAGAGCAAACATGCCCACTATGCCCATGTGGTTACTACCCAAACAAGAGAAGATCAGGATGTCCAGTTTGCATAGAATGTTCAACTGAACCACCAGTCGAAGCTACTTGCGCACCATGCCCATGTGGATCATCCAGTGGAAAGAGACGCTCAGGTTGCCCAGTTTGCTTAGCTTGCCCTACAGAACCACCAGTTGAGGTAACTTGTCCACCATGTCCATGTGGATCATCAAACAAGAGACGTTCAGGGTGCCCTGTATGCAACGAATGCCCAACAGTGAAGCCAACTGTACCTGCTTCACAAAGCCCAAATAATTCACCAGCTACTAGTGCACCAGGTTCTCCAGGTGCAAACTTGAGTGGTGGAAACAACGCTAACAGAAATAGTGCAAGCGTTGGTCAAGTCTCTGTAGCTGCATTAGTTGTGGCTGTACTTGCTGTCTTGAGCTTGTAAATAAATAGTTATTGACCTCCAACTTCTTAGTTCATAAATATTATTTTATCTGAAATAATTTAATTAACTGTAATCTCTGGTTTCAACTCGTTGATCGATGGTCTTAGTAATGTGCTCAAACTTAGCGCTGCTGCAGCCATGACTCCGCATGCAATAATAAATGGAACATGCATAGCGAATACACTAGTCGCAAAGAACGATAAAATAGGACCAGCTGAGAACGTTGCCACAGCGCGAGCCATACAACCTGCACTGTTACTAAATCCAAGTACAGTGCCAACTTTTCCAAATGGTGCAGCGTTATTAATTAAAATAAACACTGCTGTGAATGTGCACATTGTCGTGAACATTCTCATGAAACAATAGACGAACAAAACTACCCATAAAAAGTAATCTCCTCCTACTGTTTGTGCAACGTTCAGTAATGGAGTCATCATGAACGGTAAGACCAATAAGAACCCTAATCGATACGTATTCAACTTGTTCAACTTGCCAACTACATAATTGAAACAAGTTGGCTGTACGAGCAGTAAAAATCCTTGCATGGTGTTATAAATACCAATTGTTTGATTGGTGAACGATAAACCACCTTTGACACTTGGAATAATACTCCAAAGTGGGAACAATTCTTCCTGCATAGTATCACAACAAGAAGTAAAAAAGTACATAGTCGCAGTGATCAAAACATCACGATCACTTACAGCATCTTTGACATCAATATAAATATCTTTCAACATGTTCACAGAAGCTTCTGCTACAGATTGGTTCGTAACCATGGCCGTCTTTTCGTTAACATCTTCGTCATCGTCGTCATATTCTATTTCTGTAACGGCTGTATACTCTACACCTTCCAAAATATCAGGAAGTTCTTCATCATCATCTGCAACTTGTACAACTTGTTGTGCTTTTGGTGGTTGCGTCATATAGATTTGACACATTGCCAACGCTGCCATTTGTGTAACTACACAAAAGATACATGGAAGTACGTATGGATACGTGTTGAAAAAGGGTGTATCAAACGCTGCGTATGTTTTTGCAGGTCTTGAAAGTAAACCACCAATGGCAGGTCCTAAAATTGCACCGAAACCCCAAGTGAGTCCATAGAACGAGTAAGCATACGCTTGGTTCGTAGAATCGGTGATATCGGCCAAGTACGCTTTTCCTGTACTCACGTTACCGTTGAACAACCCGCATAGTGTTCTAAAGAATACGGCAAATCCGAAATGTCTTGAAAATCCGAAACAAAGCATGGTGAGTGCCGTTCCAGTGCAACTTATGAGAAACACTTTTCGTTTTGAATATTTATCGGCCAAGTATCCAAATATGAATCCCGAAAAGAATTGCGCGACTGCGAAACAACCAGCAAGTTGTCCCGCGTAATAACCGGCATCTTCTTCTCTATCGGCTAAACCAAAATCCATAATCATAAATCCTACAAACTATTTTGTTAAAAAAATAAAAATGAACTTACTGGGAACAAGAAACAATAATTGAATCCTTCACACATGAATATAAAACAAACTGCAATTAAACCACCCATGGGTATGGGAGTCATTGGTTTTGATGGATCTGGTTCTGTTGGTGATGCGACGACATCGCGTGGTGATGGAGAACGGAATGATGATAATGTACTATTCCGAGTCAAGAGTTTGGATTGAGAACCCTTACTGGTTCTACGCTTGAACGACTCTTCGCTACTTTTTCGTTTTTTGATTTCATTGTTACTGTCGTATAATGTTTCTGCTTCATTAATTGTGATAATGTGTGGTGATCTTGGTGTGTTATTTTGAGATGGTGTACGTTCATCAGTGGGGCTTAAAGGCGCATATGGAGAAGATACCCTAAATGACGACAATGTGTTTTGTCTACGCAGACCATCGTCTACATCTCCTCCAGTCCTATTTGCTGTTGGCGATATAGATGGTCTACCGCTATTCGATTTTTGTCTTCGTAACGGCTTATCATCTAAATCTGTGCCGCTAAGGTTGTCTTTTAAAACAGCAAGATGTTGTGTTGGGTCTTTGTTGGGCAACTGCAATGAGAGTGGCTTAGAACACTCTTCGTGGGCTTATCAGACATGACTGATGCTTGTGAATTTTTGAGAAAGCGTTTGACATGACAGGGCGTGGAAAAAAGTTTTAGGATGGTAGATCCTTATTTGAAGAACTTATCAAGTAAGTGTTTGTTGTGTTTGGTAGCCGCAATACCAGTAAGTTTCGTGTAGGATGTATTAGGCAGAGATAAAATGCATAATGGTCATTTAATTTCTACATGTTGTCGTTGCCAACCTTTACCGCGGTATGGTCAATAGAAATAAGAGATTCGTACACTCCAAGCAGCTTTCGATGATTCTCGCAAGGTCCAAACGGTCTTGGTGGTCTATGACTGAGTAATCTTCCGGTTAGTGAGCAGTACTTGGAAATGTCCAAGGACATTCTACTAATCATCACATTTGCTTGCTTGTTGTCAGCTGGAAGTCTTCTTTTCTTACTCAAATAGTTTTGTATAATGTGTATTTCTGATCTACAGTCATAACAGTGATCTAAACCATCTCCATACACTTGATGATCATAGTACGTCATTCTTGTCTCAGTATTGAAGTGAAACATTCTTTCTTGGTATTCTAAACAATCGTATACTTTTGTAGCGCACCAGTTCGTTGGATCTTTCTCTTTTACAATCGTTTCTTGTTTTCTTTCTTCTTCCGCCTCTTTCATCAACTCGTCTGGGCATGCTAACGGAACTAATCTTGTCTCTGTTGTTGTTTGTGGTCCAAAAACTGGTAAATAAACATCACCGTCCAAGTAGCGTCGATAGACTGGTGACCATGACCATGGTAATCGGAATTTTAACATACTCCGTAATGGTCGCAATATGCCATGCCATCGTAACTGTGCAATGTTATCTTTCTCCACATATTCCTCTACTTCGTTTTGTTCCATATCTTGCCAACTTGCAGTTCTAATATCGCTAATGAACAACACTCCTAATCCTCTATACTTGTATGCTAATTCGTCCGTGAAAAACTCTTGTATGATTGTCACGTTCTCACTTGATCGAATGTGAAAATCGCGTGGGTCGACAAGTATGAATGATAGTTCCGGAAAAAGTTTGGATAAATAGGTGATGTGAGTACCAGGTGCAGCACCAGCGTATAAAACTGTTCTACCATCCTGTCCATAGTTTGTTAAAAACTCTATTTCTGATAGTAACAGTTTTCTCTGTCCCCAGTGCATTGACGATTTGAAGAATCCTTTTCTAGAGTAATATTTTGTTCGTGGAATAGCGTCAGATAGGATTCTGGAATTGTTATCGAAAGGGGCTTGACTAACGTGTAGTTCATCGTGGTAGTACAAAGCTTGCTCCAAGTGATTGTTTCGTTTGTTATCAGGCCATGCGAATGGACCGTGTTTTGGCTCATCGTACGAGTATTCTTCCTCTACTACAGAATTTTCATCATGAACAAATATAGCTGCATAGTTATTTGCTGGAGCCGTTGCTCTCCGTCGTTTGCCTCTTTTACGTCGCTTTTTATGAGTTATTTCGACTTGGTCTGGTTCTTGTGCGAAATCGTCATACTTTCTTTTGGTCATTCAACAAACAAATTGAGCCGTTGCAGTCAACCGCATGCTTACAATTTTCGAACTAGAAGTTTGCCTTTCTAATTCATGCGAGAACGTCCACTTCTAAATCACAAAAAACTACTGCAACAATAGGTCACACAACATGACTAGAGAGCAATACGTAGCCGAAACTCCACTGGACGAAGAGGGCTTCTTGACAGAACCTCTTTACGTCCCCATGGTCTACAGCATCGGAGCATCAAACTATCAAGCGCAACAACCACTTTTATCCTCACAACCTCCACAACTCTACGAAAACAAACCTAGACAAGCAACATACAGACGAGACTTATCCGAAGCTTCCGCTTATGTTTCATTGTATCCAGAAGCCAATGCTCCACCTGTAGACGAGTTGGATGAAGAGAATTATAGGCTACACACGATCAACTGGCAAGTCGATACCATTACTAGTATTGCATTGCAGTATGGAGTAACGGAAGAAGACATCAAACGTCTAAACAAACTTTCCGACTTGGATATTTACGAGGGCAACACGCTAGTCATACCTAAAACTGATGTTGAAACTGTAAGAAACTTAATAGACGAAGATGCGCTACGACAATTGTCAGAGGAGAGAAAACAAAGAGCACTTATACAAATATTTGTAAAAACATTTAAATCGGGATACGACGAGGCAAGATACTATTTATCATCGAACCAATGGAATATGCACGATGCCGGAGAGGAATACAAGGAAGATTTAGTGTGGGAACAACAGAACAAGGTTCAACCTGTTGCAAAAAAGTTTATGCAAGACAGTGGTGTACGCAAGCTCTTTAAGTAATAAATAGTTGTAAATTAGTCAAAGCATCAGATTTATTATAACCGATAATCCAACTTGTTACCGAAGCAAAACATGGTAAATATAGGTGAATGGACGCAACATGTTTACTTTACATTAGTCAACTGGCTCTGACGTTGATAACAGAAGGAAGATTTTTAGATACGAAGCCATGGTCACTAACACAGTCGTACAGCCACCAGTAACACACAATAACGCGCCAACTCAAAACAATGACCAGAAACAGGTCGTTATTCAGCATTTAGCCAAGGTTCTAGCAGAAGAGGAAAAGCAGAGATTAAAAGATTTATGCGCTCGAGCAGAAAAAGACATGAAACACAAACCAGATTACATAGATTATATCACATCTTTGATGAAAAAATATCCAAAGGTTATAATGGTAAAGCACCGTGTAAAACTAATATAATGTAGAAAGATTCAGGGATCACGAAGCATATCATGCCACTACAGGAATCCCCAAACACACTCTCAGTGCAACGTGAAGCAATAGACCGAGAGTTATTAGAATTATATAAAAGAGCAGATGAAGACGAAAAAACACTGTTGTTGGAGAACAATCCGCGACTCATTGCCATTCTGAAACTAGTACGAGAAGCACAAGCAAACAGGGAACAGCAAACGCAAGTAAGTTGCACATGTTTGTTTACATTTTAGTTTGGAATGCCCATACTTCAATTGAAAGATAGTACGCGTAGTGAAAGTGTAGAACCTCCAAAGAAAAAGCAGCGAAAAAGCAACTCAGAAGAATCACCAATCGATTGCCCAAAACTTTGTGGCACAAGCGTTCAACAAAATCAAATGAATGAGCATGAAACAAAATACTGTCCAAATGTTCAAGTATCTTGCCCTGCGGCATCACTCGGGTGTACTGTAGTTGTGTTACGCGGCCAAATGAAGAGTCATACAGACGAGTGTCGCTACGAACAATCACGATGGCTCATCGAGCAATTAGATTCAAAATATGACGCCTTGTTGGATAAGTACAATACGCTTGAAGAACAACACAACACGGAGATTACAGAATTAAGACAACTCTTTGAGATGAAGCGTGACAATTAAACGTTCAAATATAATTTTTGTAGTTCTTTAATTACATCGTACAACATTTTTTCTCTTTTTTAATATTTTCAAGTGTTATCAGTGATGCTTTCATGATTCCAGTCATCAGATCGGCACACCCGGCAGAAGTGTTACTTGATACATCAAAGTAACCTAAACATTTACTATGTTTCGCCAATAGTTCACCAACACCTTCTGGTATAGGCGTTGATGAGTTTGATACTTTGTACCGCAACTCTGATTTCAATCCACAGAGTAGTACCGGAACAGGTGGACCTTTTTCTAAAACTTCATTTATGAATGTATCGATTACTGGATCAATTGTTGCACTATTGCTCACATCGAAACATACTACAAACACTATAATGTTATTTGTGTTAAAAACTCGTACCATTTGTTTCATTGTAACTGAGTGGTCGTAATCTATAATAGTCGCTTTGTCCTGGTGTATCTACAATATTTAGTTTGGATTTTAGATTTTTTACTCCATAGTTGTATTATGTTTTCATCTTTATCCCGAAACTCTTCAAATACTTGTCTTCGGCTATAATTTTGAGTTCCTAGACAATTAACAACGTACGGCATCCATCCCAACGACGGAATGTATTTATCGTTCGCTATTTTGAATATTAATGTATTCTTACCGATTCCTGGTGCTCCTACAAACGTTGCTTTTACTTTTCGTTTTGAATCTGTTGGTAGATGCCGCGATAGTAACGATTCTCTTCCGAGATACGTGTAACTAGAGTGTAAGAGTTTAGTAGCAAGTAGTTTTTCTTGTATTCTTTGTTGTTCTGTTGCATATGCTTGTTGTAGTAGTTTAATATACGAGTAGTAGAAGTTTTTTGTGGTTGGAGCAGAGTGCGATAATTTTTTGGCCTGTATTTTGTATTTTTCAAACCATAGTGCGTCGTCTTGAAGTGAATTATGAGTTCATTAACATACGACGTGTTGATGTACAAAGGGTGCAGGACTTTGACGTAAGTTTGAGGTTATTTTGCGTGACCATGTCCAAGAACTGCAAAATAACTAGAGTTTCATCGACACTCAAGTCCATAACGTTTCTTTGCATTTTAAATTACAACAACGAGCAAGAAAGAAGTGCAATGTGTTTAATGCAAAGTTTATTTCTTTCATTCTGTAGTCTCTAACAGTCCTTCATCTGAAGCTTCGCTAATTAGTTCCAAATCAGCATTTGGTTCAACAGTACTTTTTTGTGATCTTTTAACAAGCACCACTATAACAACAATAACTACGACTATTGCTACTACAGCCACTACCGCTACAACTCCTATGATTGAATACAGCCAGTTAAGTTGAGGTGTTTCTGTTGGAAGATACGACACAGACATTGATGCTTTCATTACTGATACTGGAGTATCTCGTGTAACTGCAACCATCTTGAATGAATAATTCTTATCACCAAAGGCTATCTGTTGTAATGATCTTTTCTGTAACAATTTGGTGATATCTACGCTTCCTGTTGGTACTGTAAAATCTTCAAGCCCGACTGTATCGCCGTTACCGTTAACCACCATTAATCCTATGGTACAATTATCTCTAGTAGAGATCGAAAAGTTCATAGTTGCTTGATAGATGATTACCGATGACAAATCGAGCTTTTCCGGCGTAACTAGTACACTTGATTGTACATCAGAGCTCAAATACAGTAACACTGATGCAGGTAATGGCGTTGGTAGTTTGGATGAGTCACCAGTGACTTGATGTATCAGTGTTGTAGACAGGGTAACAACGACAATACCACTTGGCGTTGGAACAACTGGAGCAATAGTAGGTGCAACAGTAGTAGTTGTAACAGGTTCTCTGGTTGTTGGTTCTTGAGTCGTAGTTGTAGGATCTTGTGTTGGGTTCACTGTTGTTGGAGTAGCACTTGTAACAGGAGATTTGTCATGCTGTACCGATATCAAAAACGCGTTTGTATCATCACTATACCCATATACACCAATATAATACACTCGTTCACTTGACGACGGGATTTCTACAACTGGTGAACCATTGTCATTACTTTTCCATTTAAAATTGTAACTAGTTGGTCTTTTGTTTATAGGACCATCAGCGAACACGTTTACGCGTTTGTTGGCATCAACCATGGTCACTGTAAACGTGACAGGACCATCGTAACTAGTATTCTGCACAACATAGTAGAAGAATACATACGTACTGTGATCTACAGCACTTTGTGCCGTAAGATTGTAACCTAGAGCAATGATTGGTTCTGATACACATGGATAGATGCCAAATTGTACTTCAGGCCCACTGAAACCGTATATACCAACATATAAACGCTTGTTAGATCCTATCTTGGTGTCGTTTGCAGATATAACCAGTGTATCACTCAGAAACTCATCAGCCTTCCATTGATAGTTTTGCATAGTTGGGTATTGTGTTGTCGTTGAGACGTAGACATCAGCGTCACCTGTATTGCAAGTTACCGTGAGTGATATATCGTTTGTGATGTTAACGCCTGAAATATCCATGTAATAGTACTTGTACTCTCTACCTACGACGATTGTATCCCAAGAGTACTGATTACTAAACAATTGTGTCATAGAGTAGTTATACGCTGCGTAAATTGTAAAATCACTATCAATATTGCCCTTGACAGAGAAATAGTACCAATGGGATTGGTATTCTAGACTGGCAATGTGATTTAAAATTCTACTTGTTCCAATTGGAGTTCCTTTTGTATCATACTTGTTCTCATCAGGATTACGATACGTTTTCGATTCATACAGGTCAATACTTGCCGTCGATGACGCGAGTATGTGAAACGCTTCTCTCCAATTTCCCAAATACCATCGGTAAAACGAGTACTGACCGGCACCAACGTGACCATGTACTACGGTATTTGTTGCGAGTGATAGTGACTGATACTCGGTTACCGCGGTAATTAAAAATTGTGCTTTTTTTCTCCACGGAGTAACACCAATGTAGTATCTTCCCGCTTGTATGTTTGCAATTTCTTTGATGTCGTTACCTTCTTCATCACTCATCCATTCGTAATTATTTGGACCTGGAGGACCACTAGAAATATCACGAGTAATGTACAAATCTGGATCTGAGTTTTCGATCGTTTGTGTTAATATGAATGTTAGTCGATGGCCGGCATAGTCGCTTGAAACTTCAAAAGTAAAATATCGGAAATCACGCATGTCTACAGATCCTCCTATAGGCAATCCTTCTAAGAGTCGAATGTAATTATTGTTCCTAGTGGCAAACAATGAAAATAGTTTTGACATTCCGTAGTTCTCTACTCCAATATAGTATATTGTTCCCTCTCCACCATAGTTTGGGTCAGTTGTAGTAATATTGACAATGTTTGTGTAATAATCGTTTCCAGACCACATAGAATTGCGATATGAGTTAGGAGCAACGTTTGAGTTCGTTGTTACGTACATGCGCACAAAACCAGTTACAGGAGTAACCGTCAGCGTGAAACTTTCATTCGTGGGAAGTTTGTATTCAAAATAGATGAATTCTCTGTTGACTCCTGCTCCCATTAATGGCACGTTGTCGTTAGGTAAGGATAAATTGTTTCTATCAGTCCAAACATTGAACGAGAACTCTGTTTGGGTGTATGCAAACACTCCAACGTAAAAAGTTTTACTTTCAGTTGGCCACTTTGTATCGCTTTTTGCTATCGAGAGTAACTCTGCGTTATTGGTTGCGGATTTGAGAATGCAGTGGTCACAATCTGTATCGTTAGGAAACTTTGTAGTAGAAATGTACAAATCAGCATCTCCTATTAGTGGCGTGGTAACAAACATAACTAGTTCATTGGCTGCAAGTTCATCCATTTTTAAATCGATTGTCGAGACACTGAACTGCGCCCAAGAGTTTTTCGCGATTGGGCCTTGGTAAATTGGAACGCCTAGTATTGTGAAGGGTACTACGTCGCTGTACACGAACACTATAATGGTAATAAACAAAGCGACAAAAGAACGCATCCAGTTTGCTTGACGTTTGACAGTGTAATGTCTTGTTCCACTCTTTATGTAGTTCATTTAACTGGTTTGGACGACAAGATGCGAAACGCATATGTTCGAGGCATTATGTGCACCGGTCGCAAATTCATACTCTTCGAAACATCTAAACAAAGCAATTTTGTGTTGAACTCCTCGCTGGTATTTACGTGTAAACTCTTGGCAAGTAGAAAAGGCAGGCCTAGAAAAAGACATTGCCGACTAGTCAACTTATGAAACACACAAAAACATACTTTTTAGATCTTGTTTTGATGCATTCTCGCAGACACAGCATTTGTTCACCCGTGAGTACCCCTACAAACTTTAATTACGAAACGAAACGAAACCATGAGAAAGAGAGGTAGCAGTGGTAAACGCACCAGTGCCAGTGCAGTCTCCGTAGAAGACCCAACAGACAAATCCGAGACGAACACTGAGAGTCACTTCTTACAACCCACAAGACATGACATCCTGCCTATGGTTCTTGCAGTTTTTGCAGTGGCACTCGGCTTGACAGCAGGGTTAGTGAGCTTCTTCTTGTTACAGAATCAAGAAAAGATCACCGCTCGTGACTCACTCCGAGCTACTCTCAAAGGTGTAGGTAATGCACTAAATAGTGCAATACAGGATGTAACCGGCACAATATTATCAACTGCGTCCTTATTCCAAGTATCGAAAACACCAATAACTCTTGATCAATTCGAACCCTACTTGATGGCCAATGGCGCTATCCCAAAGTTTTATGCAACTTTTACATTCTCAAGAACTGTACCACTTTCCAATTCCGACGCATTAGTACAAGAGATGCGTGCTAGTGGCTACCCTAATTTTACTATCACTGGTAGAGATGCAAACAACAAAATAATTCCTCCACCAATCGTTCCTATTCGTTGCGTCATCACGCAAGCTGTTCCATTAGCGCTAATGGACAGCATACTTGGTTACGACTTTTGTACCGATCCAACCAAGAATGAATCGGCTTATGCGGCGTACTATTCAGGGAAGCCTGCTTTGAGCGGCGCTACAACACTCATTACAAGACCTAACGCAGTAGCAGTGATCATTGTAACGAGTATCTACAACCAAACAAAGACTGCCTTTCCAATTGGTATGGTTCGTGGTACTTTGATTCTTGCTGATCTCATACAAGAAACTGTGGGTCGAATCATCGATGGATATGACATTAGTCTCTATGACTTGAACGCTACTGGAGATAACTTTATGTACACCACCGGTAAAAGTGAGAACAAGACTATGACGTCAAAACAGAATGCAGATATGGTATCTACAGCTGAATACACATTGTCTCAGAACATTACGTTTGCCGATCGTCTTTTCAAAGTAGAAATTGTTCCACGTGATGATTACTTTGTGCGATTCAATACACCGAGCAAGTACATCGCTCTAGTCATTTCGTTAGTCATCATGGGTCTATTACTCATCGGCTGTTTGTTTTTATACTTTGGTCGCAAGTTACACATCGCCAAGAAGAGACGTGCTCAAGCAAATGTACAAATTGATCTTCTCAAAACAAACCAATCAGCACTACGAACGCTTCTTGATCGTATTGCAACTCAAGAATCAAAAACAAGAGCAGTCATCAATAGTCTTCCTGATATTGTCTGTGTAATCAACCCAAATGGAAAAATTTTACAAACCAACACTGCGTTTGATACCGAGTTCCCGTACAGCCAACAAGAGATGGAAAAAGGTGTTTACACATGGGACATCTTTACAGAACTATCAAGTGACTTTTTCCGAGTCGTAAAAGAAATTGAAACAACGGCATCGAGAAGATTTGGTGATATGTTTGAGGTGAGTGTACGTGTGAGTGATTTGAAGGGTAATCAAGGTGGGTCTTCGGCCAGTAACGAACCTAAACCGAGTACAAACGCAAGTTCTTTGCACTTGGAAGAACAAGATGAAGCATATGTCATCATCGCCAAAAACATTTCGGCAAAATCGTACCATCAAGAGGTGAATGCACTGGAGAAAGTACAAAGACATGATTTTGAACGAAAGTTTAGAGAAAAACAGTTCCGAGAAGAAATGAAACAATATTGTGAAAAGAATAAGAGTGTAGAAAACATTTTGTTTTTGGAAGCGGTAAAAGAGTATAAGAAGGCGACATTTGGAGTACGTGTAGATATGAAAATGTCCATTTTTGATCGATTTATCAAGATTGATGCTCCTATGCAATTAAATTTAGGGAATGAACTAGTTATCGATGAAACAATTAAAATTAATAAGTCGATGGGAGATGTAGACGTATTCAAGAGGATAGAAGAGAGTGTATTCAATACGCTCGCGAATGATATCTACCCAAGGTACACGATGGATCAACGTAAGGGCTCCTCGGATGTCATCATAGAGAATGCCCAATAATGTATTTTTATTAAATAATTTTTATGAAACTTAAGCACTAGCGAAACGTTACAGAGAAACAATAACTTGGTATGAAAAGCTCAAGTTGCAAATTTATTTGTGTTCATCGTCTTCCTCCTCATCTAACAATCCTGCATCGGGTTCTTCGCCTTGTAATTCCAAATCAGGATCATCCATTCTGGCAAATGGTTCATGCGCTGCTCTTCTTCGCTTATACCACAAATATAACGCACCAACTCCAGCAATAAGTAACACAATTGCTCCTATAATCGCAATCACTGGAAGATACACATTATAGTCCACTGGCACTGCAGTTGCACTTGGCGTTGGAGTGGCAGTTGGCGCTTGCGTAGTATCAGGTCCTTGTGTACTAGTTGGTCCAGCAGTACTTGTTGGTAACACACTTGGCCAAGTAGCATAGAACTGTCCATAAATAACATACACTGGTTCATACGCTGCAACTAGCGTATTTTCCGCTCCAACAATCACGTTAATGACGAAAATCTTACTGCCATCAAAAGGACCAGCAGAGAGATCCATTATACTTGCGCTTTCGTTAAACTCTTGCGTAGCGTATTGCATACTTCCAAAACGTGTGATTGCACAAACACTTACAAAATTGATCTTGTCAGCATTTGTAACTGAGATTTCTCTCGAGTACATTTTGTAGTTGAACCCTTTTTCATGGATATGATGTTTGGCAGCATTCAACGTAAACGTGAATGTACTATCGATATCAGGTTGACCAGTGATCTTGTAATCAGTGATAATTGGTAACGAGTTGATGTCACTAGTTGTGTAGATAGCATATGTGCGTGCAGTGTCTTGTTTATGTTGAACACTAACGTAGAGTGTGCTATCATCTTGTGGTAACGCATCCGATTTCAGTACTTGCTTGAATTTACCAACTGGTTCACTATGGTATGCACTACTTTCCTCAGTTGGAGCAGTGTTACTGATACTGCCAAAAACTTTTGGAACTTGTGGAGGTAGATCATCACAACTTTCAACTACTACATCCATGTATCCCGAATAAGCAGTAGATCCCTTAACATGATACAAACTATAGCTCTCACTTGTTTTAATTGTTTGTGGAAGTGCTTGATCTTGTACCAAAATAATTGGTGAACTTGCAGTGTAGACAGTGATTTCAAAGAAAGTGTTATCTTGTAACATGGCAAAATTATCACCATATATAGAAATGAACAAACGACCACCCCACATTTGTGACAGATCTAATTTTTCTTTTTCTAAAGTGATAACGGTATCACTATCGATATGTTCTGCTTTGAAAGTGTAGTTGTGTGGGTTGGGAATGACTGTATAGTCTTGACTTGCGTACAGCGAGATTTTATCATCTAGCATGCGCAAACTAATGTAGTAATCTTCCTTTTGAGCATCTGCTACGTATGGTAGAACTACAGAGTATACAAAGCGATCTTGGAATGCTGATTTTTGTAACATTGGTAAACCTACGTGCAAGTCAACTAGAGCAGTGCTGAAAACATCTTTTTCTGCACGAATAGCAGTAGAAGTGGATACACTAATGTAGTAGTGACTGTTTTCATCTGCATAGACAATAGCGTTCCAAGTTTGTGCCCATGGACCAACATTCAACTTGCGAACAATAATCACGTTACCATTTGGACTTTCACTCTTGTAATACGCATTTGTGCTGGTGGTACTTACTGCATCATTATTAGCATTTGTTGCTGCATTCATATACAAACGAGCGCGACCTCTGACCATCGTTAACGACACAGCAACGTAGTCGTCATCAGGAATGGTGAAACGGTATCTCGTAGAATTGTTTTCATTCAATGAGCGCAATACACCTCCAGAGTTGGCATTTAGTACTTCAAATGGACGTGTAATTGTAACAGAAAAGTCAATCATACGATCAGTAACGTTTCTACTGAGTTTCCAACCAAGAACACCGAAATAATATGTTCCATCATGTGCGTCAGGGATACTGAGCTTGGTTTGTCCAAGTGCATTTGATTTCCATTGGTAATGTTCAACTGATGGTCTATGGTTATCTCCTGTATCGGCAAACACGACAACTCTTTTGTCTGGATTTTGTACGGTAAAGATGACATCGATTGGACCACGGTATCCGTATTCATTGACCTTGTATTCCAAATAGACATATTTTTCATACTCTACTTGACTCACAATGGGCAAATTCTCACGAATTTCAATAGTACTACCAGTAGTATGCGCGAGAATACTGAAACTGGTATCACTGCCACGTGCAGTTGCACCGTATACACCAATGTAAAAAGTTTCACTTCCCATAATGTTTGGATCATCGATATAAATAGTAACAGTATCGGATTTGATGTTATCTGATTTCCATTGGTAATCTTGTGCAGTTGGGTGTATGTTTGTTACTGATACAAAAAGATCGGCATCTCCATTTAGTACAGACACTGAGAATGCAATGGCAGAGCGTGGGTCAACCAACGTACTGTTATCAATGGTGAAGACAAAGTACTTGTAGTGCTTGTTTGCTACGTATTGATAGTAAGTTGACACACCGTCACGAAGTTCAGTGATAGAATATTCGGATGTAACGATAACTGAAAAGTTGCTATTTTGGGTACCTTTGACAGTCCAATAGTACCAATGTGGAGAGTAGTCTTCATATGCGCCGTGTGTGATCAAACGATCTGAATTCTTTGGTTCGCCCATTTTCTCGTACTTTGTTTCATCTGGATTTGGTGCCGATTTCGATTCATATAGTTCAATGGTACCTTCCGATGGGGAAGCAACAATTTGGAACTTTTCTCTAAAGTTTTCATTCTTGTATCGGTAATAAACATGTTGTCCTTCCGTGACATGTCCTTGAATTCGCTCTCCTGCTGTTAGCAGAGTAGATTCAAATTCTGTAGTTGCAGTAATTTGGAAGAATGATTTAACGGCATATGCGCGAACGCCGATGTAGTATTTTCCAACGGGAGCGTTTTCAATTTCTCGAATGTCATTTCCCTCGTTTTCACTTCTCCATACAAAGTTTGATGGACCTGGAGGACCAGTTGTTATGTTTTGCGTGATGTACAAATCAGGATCGGAGCCAGACTTTAACGATAGAGCGCTAAATGTTACTCTATGACCTGCATAGTCACTTGGTACATCGAAAGTAAAATATCTAAATTGTCCTGGTTCTGCTTGTGCGGCCATTGGAACTCCTTCCATAACGCGTGTGTAATCATTTTCTACTGTCACGACAATAGTAAATAGTTTGTTGACTGGTGCTAATCCTTGCACGCCGACGTAGTAGGTAGTTCCTGCGCCACCATAGTTGCGATCTTGTTTGTTGATAGTAACAATATCGAAACCATAGTTACTTCCTACCCACATTGCGCTTGTTTTGTTGAGTGGACGCACGGTTGGGTCTGTAGTGACGAAAATGTCCATATCACCAACACGTCCTGTTACAGAGATTGTGAAACTTGCATCTACTGCTAGTTTGTATTCGTAGTAGACGAGTTTCTGAAGATCAACCATACCGACTTGCGGTGTCGCTTCTATGAGCGTGTTTGTTGTTCTGTCTGTCCAAACATTGTATGAAAATTCTGTTTGTGTGTAGGCGTGAACTCCAACATAAAACTTTTCTGCAGTAGTTGGCCAACGAGTATCACCTTTGGCTATTTGTAGTACCTCATCGTACGGTGAGGTAGAATTGACTATGCAGTGATCACATTTAGTGGAGTTGGGGAATTCAGTGATTGATACGTAGATGTCGGCATCACCAACGTATGGTGTTACTCCAAAGTATACTCGTTCCTTATCTGTGAGTTCGTTCAACTTTAGATCCTTGATTGAAACCGAGAATTCAAACCACTCATTTTTCTGTTGTAGGGGAGCATCTACAGGTACACCAAGTTTATTGTATGTAGTATCTGCAGATACTATCGCAAAAAGAGCGATAAGTAACGCTGCAGTGATGTAGTACATCTTGTTTTCACAGTTGAAAAGCGACAGGAAAAACAAATAATTTTTATAAAACTCTATTATTGATAATCAGCAAGAATTAGGTCAGATCCCTTCTCGCCTATCATAATAGCAGGTGCATTTGTGTTACCACGTACAATGTTTGGCATAATGGAACAATCTACAACGCGTAGACCCTTGGTTCCCTTAACGGTAAGTGTTCGCGAAACAACAGTTTCTGGATCTGATAGAGCACCCATCTTTGCAGTACCAACTGGATGATACAGGGTGAATACATAGCTTAGCAAACGTTCTTTGATTTGTTCATCAGTAACAGCATCAGCTCCTGGCTTGATTTCGCTAATAACAAAATCAG
>JAESGV010000262.1_pt1 | contig 24911 bp, 25 predicted proteins | sample 9269781 | NCBI WGS metagenome assembly JAESGV01 (sample SAMN15741586, study PRJNA653496) | algae metagenome | isolation source: Tildeniella torsiva UHER 1998/13D and co-occurring heterotrophs from... | place: Slovakia: Slovak Paradise National Park, Hrabusice, Kosice Region | collected 2000-01-01
GAAAAGTCGTATTACTCACCATCCTGCTTTTCGTTTCATGTACACAGCCACTGGAGGTAAGAAAATTGCTAGCACAATACTAAGAATATCGTCTGTTGTTATCCAGTGTCGAGCCATAACAGCTGTAGTTTGTAAAGATTTTTTTACTTGCAACAGTTACATTTTTGACCTTGTTACTTGCAATCTTGTATCGTATAACCTAAAGTAGTTAGTCTAACTGTATTCTCTTGCCATGCATTAGCAATAGTTATTGGTAAGAGCTCAGTCGTTGTATTGTTGACAACATGATTTATATAAAGGTAGTTTCAGAGAGATTCCTACAAAGTAGCATCATCGCAACTACCAAATAACTATTTCTAGTACACAGCTCGAGATTATTTGTTACACGTACCGAGCTCTGAAGTAGTTCCTAGTTACACAAGTGATAGTGTTACTCCCTAGTAGTTGTTAGTACAATTCTTGCATTTTAGCGTGTAAGATGCTATTTCAGAAGTTTTTAGATATATTTTCTCCATGACTGGTAGTCGGATAATGTAGGTAAAAAAAGTTGATCATCATAAGAGCATCTTACACGCCAAACATGAAGACTTACATCTTGTGTGAAACGTTTTTCAAATTTTTCTGTCAGGTCAACTTGGAATTACAATAATTTATTTGATGCAGTCTAAACAAGACTAATTTCCTGCACACTCGCTACAAGAATGTTCTTTCGTGATTTCTTTTCTCTTCTACGCTTAATTGTCGCCAAAACTGCTCGTTTAGTGAGCTTGTATGCTTCTGCCGTCAGCATGAACGCCAACCCTCCACAAGCTACTAGCAACCACTCTGCTGGTGCTAGTGGATGTACCTTAAATACTTCAGTGTTCAACCATGGTATGTATAGCACTAAACACTGCATAACTAGTCCAAAAATTACAGCACCGTGGAGTAACCAACTCTTAGCGCATCCTTCCATGAAGAAACTCTTTCTCGAGTGCCTACAGTTATAAGCATGTAGCAGTAACATGATTGTTAGTGAAGTAAACGCAACACCTTGTGCTGATGTCAAACTCTTGTGTAACCACAGATCAGTAACAGTAAAGAAGCTCACTAATGTGATCGCAGCCATCAACATACCATAAAACAAGATATCCAAATTGGTTTCATTCGTGAATAGACCAGTAGCTGGTGGTCGTTTCATAATCTTTCTTGCTCCTTTCTCAATACCTAATCCAATCGCTGGAGGTGTACCCGTAATCATATTCAACCATAGAATTTGTGTTGCTGTGAGTGGTACTTTGTATCCGATGAGCACTGGTATCAATAAAGCAAACAATTGAGCCGTATTTGCGCTCAATAAATGAATTACAAATTTGCGAATATTTGCAAAGATTCTTCTACCTTCGCTGATTGCTTCTACAATCGTAGAAAAGTTATCTGTAGTTAACACAATATCTGACGCTTCTACAGTGACATCACTACCTGATGCTCCCATAGCAATACCAATATCAGCACACTTGATCGCAGGAGCGTCGTTAACGCCATCTCCGGTCATTGCTGCGCGTCTATCACGCATATGTAATGCTTTAATGAGTTTCGCTTTGCTTTGAGGACTACAACGAGCGATGACGAGTGGTAACTCTTTCATTGCGTTCAGTTGTTCGTCAGTCAACTTGTCGAATTTACTTGCTTTCATAACTAGTGAAGAACTACAAATTAGTAATCAAGAAACAACTTACGCATCAGAGTCTTTGTTGACTATTCCTACTTGCTTTGCAATCGAAAGTGCAGTGTTTGGGTGATCTCCAGTTACCATGCGTACTGTAATTCCTGCTTCGTGACACATTCTTACCGACTTGGCAGCTTCTTTTCTTGGTGCATCGTAGATTCCTACCAAACCCAAAAACGTGAGTTCTTTCTCTGCATGTTCTCTTTGTTCGATTTTTTGTGTAGAGTGTCTATAGGCAACGCATAACACTCTTAATCCATCACTCGCAAGAGATTCATTCGCCTTGTTAATGTCCTCACGATGTTGTTCGGTGATGGAAACACTTTCTCCATTTTGTCCCATATATGAAGTACATAGTTCGATAATCGATTCCGAAGCACCTTTTACAAACGAAAAGATTTTTTCTTCGTGTGAGTAAACAACACTACTTCTTTTCAAATCGGTGTCGAATGGATATATTTCTATTTTCGAGTACCCATCTTTTTCCAATTTTTCTTTACTCATGTCCATTTCGCGAACGAGTAACGATAACGCGACTTCTGTTGGGTCACCAGTTGCTTTTTCTTCTTCCAACGTGGAACTATTGCATAGTGAACATGTTGTTAGTACGAGTGATAGTGGTTGTTCGCCCTAGTTTGATTAGATTTGTATTGTAAAACTAACCTTTTTCTCTTCATTGACAATTTTATCGTTTTCGATATTGTATGAAAGTTGATCGACCCATATCGACTTCGCGACCATTACTCCTTGCGTGAGCGTGCCTGTTTTATCGGTACAAATATCAGTAATTCCACCCAAACTCTCTAACGCACTCAATTTTCGAACAATAGCATTGTGTCGTGCCATATTACGCATTCCCAATGACATGGTAAGTGTTACTACAGCAACTAACGATTCTGGAATAATCGCAACTCCAATAGTTACTGCAATTAAAAACGAATCTGGGAACATTTTGTACTTTTTGTACAACAAGTTCACAACGATAACCAGTAACGAAGAAAAGATTCCAACAGCGACTAGTACAATTCCCAATCGATTCATACGTTTCTAAAATGTTAATTTTTGCAAATGTAGCTCACTTGTAGTGGTGTTTCTTCATCTCCACCAGATTCCAATTCACTCGCAATTTTTCCAATTTCTGTTTTCATGCCCGTTTGTACAACAATTGCTTTTCCTTCTCCTCGTGTAATACAAGTGTTCATAAATGCCATGTTCGTACGATCTCCTAACGGTATCACTTTTTTCTTCTTGTTTCCATTTGTTACTTCTATTGGTTCATCTAATGTTGGTTTCCGTCCATGTTTTGGTTTTTGTTTAATCATATCTGCAGTTTTGTTTGATGGTACGCTTTCTCCTGTAAGTAACGATTCGTTGCATGATATACTAGAACATGCGATAATACGCATATCGGCTGGTACTTGATCGCCTTCTGCTAATACGACTAGATCTCCTGGTACTAATTCTGCACTTGGAATTTCTTCATTCTTACCATCGCGTACAACGGTGCATGTCCGTGCAGTCATGTCTTTCAACTTTTGCATGGTTGTTTCTGACCGATATTCTTGCAAGAAACCGATAATAATGTTGATAATGATAATAACAAAAATAACTGTTGCATCAACGTAGTCATGTACGATGGCACTGATAATAGCCGCTGCTAATAGTACAAACGACATTAAATTAATAGTTTGTCTGTACAGTAATCGAACCCACAACGGGAATTTGAATTTCTTCTCTGCTATTTCGTTTCTTCCATACTCTTTTAACCGTTTTGAGGCTTCATTGGCGCTAATACCTTTTGTTTTTGTGCTTGCATCTAATTTCAAAGTTTTGAGTACGTCATCTATTTCTTTGTAGTGCCATTTTGTCTCTCTATTCATATCTACGACATGTTCAGTGTCTGTATCTCGCCGACTCAACAAGTGGGTAGATTCGTCCATTTTTCTTTTTTTAAAACCTTGTTGGTATTTTTAGAGAGTTCACCATTGAAAGGATTAGTTTAGCTCGGTTACGGATCTATTCAAGAAGCGTTTTACGAGGCAAAAGTGGAATGTTAGCTGGTACAGGTAGACATGAAGTTTTTGTTTTCTTGTGTTGTAATTCCTTGTAATTTTGCATTCTAAGCAAGGCAGGAACCATAAGAGCGAATAATGTGGATTCTATGCGACCCTGTAACAGATCGTAAGTGCTGTGAACTGTTTTAACTCGAAAATAGAACATAAAATATGGCTTAGTCCATCACGTTCTTATATAGTTGGAAGAAAACGTACTATCGTTGTTATTTGATACTATAATATGTAGAACCTGGGAGTGATATTTTAATAGATAATGACAAAAGCATATCGCGTGAACATGCAAAAATAACTGTAGGAACACCAGCGGATGTCGAACTAGACCAAACAAAAAAGAAAACAAAAATTTCTAAACCAGATATTTCGATAAAAGATTCTAGTAAATACGGAGTGGAAGTCAACAACACAAAATTAGGAAAAAGTTTGAAGATGCTACAACACGGAGACACAATTAAGTTTGGAGTCTACCAAAGTGTTTTCAAGTACGATACTACGTCAATATTTAACATTGTAGACTCAAGTATGAACCATTTGTATTTTGTGGATCGAGAATAGCGAACGCAAAAACTCAAATACTTTCACAGTGCGTAGTTATAGATTCGAAATTAGAGTCAAGCGTGTGGACACCCTATTGCACGCACTTGGTTGTCAAAGATGATACAAAAGACTGGTGTGCAACAGAAAAAATTGCTTTGGCACTACTCGAATGCAAACCAATCGTTACTGTACACTATGTCGACGCGTTACACGCAAGAATGGCTCGTCGAGATGAGCTCGCATCACAAACACCACTACCTGATCCAGAAAAGTACGTCGAATCGCTTCATACTAACTTATAGATACCTTCCAAACACTGCAACAAAATTATGGAAAGATTCTGTCGATGGAAAAACTACACCAACGCTCGCAATCAAAGAAGAACGTCGAAACTTGTTCAAAGATCGAGTGTTTGTCTTTATTGATTCGAAATTAGTACGTTTATTGCGTTTGACTAATCAATAGGCCCAAAAGAATAAGACTATTATCGAAACGGGTAGCGGAACAGTTGTAGATGCCTCAGATATAGAACTAGATGAAGATTTTTTCGAAAAGTACCAATCAGCAGCAGTAATTATCGATGATGCAAACAATCCAAAAGTACAAAAACTAAAAGAGCTACGATTCCAACCTATAAATGAGAAGAACATCTTGGCCTCCATTTTGACATACAACACAAAGTTCATTGAAGGAGAAATTGCTACAGAAGCACCACAACTATCACAAAAGTTGTCTCAAAAGGCAACACAAAAGAGTCAAGTATGTTAACGTGACTGTAACTAACATTTGTAGCCTGTAGAGGAACCAAAAAAGTCGCAACCAGTCTCAGTTAAAACAGAAAGTCAAATGATGACTGACGTTGCTCCATCGCTAGTATTTGACACAACACAACATCGTTCACAACACCATATGGATCCAAGTCTCGATTCGCAATCATCCCAAACTACTGTTCGTAGCAGAAAAGATAGACCAAAGTCTACACGTAAAAGATTAGAACTCGTAGAAGACAAGAATGACGACAGCGACGATGATCGCATGGATTTGTTGATAGGCAGAAAACGAAAACCAGTTAAACAAGATGAAGAGATGGAAGAAGCTCCAAAGCCTCAAGAAAAGAAAAAACCTGAACCAAAGAAGAAAACGGTGTCGTCAGAAGAGGAAGAGGAACCACCTAAACCAAAAGAAAAGAAGAAGCCAGAACCTACCAAGCGTAAACGTGAACCAACCCCAGAAAAAGATGACGAAGAGGAAGAGGAGGCGCCAAAGCGGCAGAAAGAAGTTAAACGAAGGCGAGTTACGTCACCAGTTCCAGAAGAGGAAGACAAACCAACAGAGAAGAAGAAACCAGAACCAACAAAAAGGAAAGTGTCAGAAGAGGTCGAGACAAAATCAGAAACGAAGAAAAAAGCACGAGCTGATTCACAAACAGAGGAAGCTGACGATGGTATTTCGATCGACATCGCATACGAAAGTCTGATCGTAGTCAAAGATGAAGAAGACAAGTCATCGTACGCAAATAACTACTCGTCATCTGGAAGTACTGGTTTCAACGCTAAAAAGTTTAGAAAAGCTCCTGTGGGAGAAAGAGCAGTACACGTGATCGAAGATAACAGTCAGCGAAGCCAAAGAAGTCAAAAGAGCAGTTATTCGCAAAAAGAAAAAGTTAAACTTGATGAAGATGCAGGAATCATGATGACATTCCAAGTTCCAAACGATGCTCCTGACTACGTTGACATTTTCGACGTAGATGAAGACGACGAAGATGAAGATGATCAATTGGACTTGTTGGCAGACATCAAAACCAAAAAACGCAAATAAATTTTCAAAATGTTTATACTAAACAATACATATCGTGAAGGCTTCCTAACTAGACCTTCGGCTACTAAATCTACAGCTATGTTCAAAATTACAAATACACTTGGTTCGAGTATCTACTTTTCTCCAATCTTTTTGAAGTACTTTTGTGCGTGAGAAGCAATTTGGGAGCGCTCTCTTGTTTTGACGTAGTGACGAGCAATCAATGCCCATTGGTGTCCGTAATCTTCTAGACCTCGTAAGAATAGATTATGTTCTTCTTCTGACCATTTGCCTGTTAAGTATTTGCTCTCTGGCTCTTCATCTAGAACACCGACTGGACCAGTAGATCTGACGTGGGAGTCATTATGCGACTGGATTGCGAGAGTGTTTGCCTTGGGTACTTTTGGAGAAGTGGATAAGTTGGATCTCATAGTTGTTGGTTTTTGGATCCCTTGTTTGCGAACTTGATAGGATGTGCGCTTGTCTACATCTAACCAAGATGGAGTAGATGGCGTAGATGGAGTTGTGATAGTAAGAGCGTCTAGTTGGAAAGTGGGCGTAGAGGGAGTAGTTTGATAGGCATAGCGGGCGATTTCGTCTTGTGGAGTAATAGCCATTGGCGATGGGAATGGACTGTGAGTCTTAGATGGCCCATGACGATTAGGGTCTAATCCGATACTGTGCAAAAGAGTTGAGAGTGATGGTAGTGATGGACTTGTGCTCATGTTTTTTTTGTGCGATGTTTGAAACCAGTGCAATCTTGCTATTTATAGATCCCTTACATTTTGCCCATTAGAGGCGAAGATCGCGCACTCGATATGGAGGAAAGTTCTAACCAAACGGTCGCATCTTTTAGATAAGATTAGCGTAGCTGTAGAATTATTCGTCAATGTGGAACAAAGAAGGTCCATTTAGTAGAAAAACCAGATACTTTGACCATTTTCTCAGTTATCTTTAGAAGATCATCTTCATAAACTATCTTCTACGGATCTGCTAGGGTCTCAAGATCCTCTCTACAAGATGCTGCGTTATAAAATCTAGCCGCTTACCCATGCAGCTAAGAAAATATTGAGCGAAGAAGGTGCATGTAAAAAGCATCTCTATGGTACGCAAACATGAACACAAGTAATAGAGCTATTCGTGCCAACAACGAATAGGTCTCCAGTGGAGTGCGAAATTAATACCGGTTCTGTCCATTAGCTTATCTTTAGCGAGTTATCTGCAAAAACGTAAACAAGATTTGATGCCAACAACAGATTCAAGTTACGTGTGCGGTTTTGCTACAGCTCGATTGCAGCGATTATTTGTAAGATCTCACGTCAAACATGTCAAAAATGCATTGGACGCTTTGTCTGTGCATCTTGTCGTACGGTACGCTTACTCACAAACTATAACAGGATCACAGCTTTGGCAGATTTTTGTAAATACGAAAGATACGGACAAAAAGTCAAGGAGGGTAGTTGTAGATATGCGTATAATGGAGTCTACAGGTTCGCAATGAATGAACACACTAACAGAAAGTTATGGTATTCAAACAAAGGGAGAGTTTGGTACAAGCGAGGGAACGTTCTCCGCATACCCACACAAACGCCTCGAAAACGAAAATTTTATTTACGCTTCTGCAACTTTGCTTGTAACAACCAACGATATCTACATTATAGATGACGCCAACAGAATCAAAATTAATTCAAGTATTATTATTTCAAGAGTACTCGAAAACGGTTTCATTGTAGACAAAAGTAACAACTACTACGAGGTCGATTTTTTCTCAAAAACCTTAGACTTGGTTTCTATCCAATCATCCTCACCCGTTTCAATCAAGGATATCTACATGAATTTTTTATTAACGACAAACAATGAGATTTACTCATGGGAACCCTACACACACGCTATTGGTCCCATGCGTTTTAATTCTACCTTCTTCAAATCGAAAATCGTCACTATATCAGAATCGAGAAATCATAGAGCAGTATTACTCGACGATGGAAGAGTTTTCTGTTGGGGAGACAACTCAAGTATGTAATTGCTTTACATTTTAACAATTAGGGTTTCAATTGGGAGTAAAAACAGTATCAAGCTACATCGAAGATCCAGTAGAGCCTTCGTCACTGGTAGGAGAATTTTTTATTGATGTACAAGCTGGCGACTCGTTTACTATCGGGTTAACAGCAGCAAAAAATGTACATGTATGGGGTACACTCGCAAACACGTATCAGAGTCCAACAAAAGTACTCATTCGTGGGTATAAAGTACAAAAAATCCTCGCTACTTCAGATTTTAATTTTGCCATGTTGTTATCAACAGATGGTGTGGTATACGCACTTGGTACCAACACTCGAGGTCAATTAGCAGATGGAACTTTAGTTGACCGTCAAGCACCAGTCACAAGCTCGCTACTCCGCGATGGCGCCATTAGACAAGCGTTTGCATCATACAATGTGGAGGCCAACGCAATGGTGTTTGTTTACGAATCAAAGATCATTGTGTGGAGAGATAGAAGTGCATCGATCAACGAATGGGTTGCCATGAAAACTAGTGATAGAATCGCATCGATACAAAGTTCTGGAACTTACACGTTAATGATAACGGAGAATGGCACGTTATACGCTACGGGAGTAAACATGGTTGGAGGTGCTGTAGGCAATGGTAATGATGGTGAAGTGTACACACCAACTCCTGTCAATGTAAATGGAGAGTTGTACAAGGTTCAAGTAAGAGATCTATTGGCTGCCGAAGCATACATAATAGGAGTGATATCGAATACCGGTGAGATATATGCATGGGGGAGCATCCATGATTGTGCAGGAGGAAACACTATACGCTCATTGTTACCAACAAAACTTGATACAAATGGTGTTAAGGTGCGCTCTGTGCGCATGGGTAATATGTTTGAAAAACTTTTAGTGTTTAGTGAAGATGGCAATGTGTATCAATGCACGTCAGGCACTTACACACAACTTTCTATACCTACTAAACTATTCAACGCAACGTCATATAGAACTGGTGTTGCAGGTGTTACAGAAACAGGACAAGTAGCGCTATTAATGGTTAACAATATTGGAAAACAGGTACAAGGATTAACGGCAGATGTCACAACCATAGCGCCGTTACTCTCATTGATCACTTTGAAACCAATTCCCTATGGCGGTGTTGAAAAGGTCATCATATGGGAAGATCGTGATGCTGTTATAAGTATCGTTGTAATTCTTCAAGATGGAACATCGTTCCGTGGTGTATCTGAATGGATTCCATACGAGAAACTAGATCCTATCGTATCAACGGGAACGGTACTTGTTTTCGAAAACAATACCATGTTAGTTAAACTAACAAATAGCAACGCTACACCAATGCGACCTACAGGTACAGATTTGAAAAGATTAATTTCTGTTTCCACGACAGCAGCAGGTGTTGTTGGTGTGTTTGCCAAGTGTAATACTGGATATTTTGGAGATTACTGTGAGAAACCAGTATGCAATGGATACACGAATGATGATACAATGGTTTGTAACTCGCATGGTCAATGTTTGTCACCTGATATGTGCAAATGTGCGGATGGGTATAGTGGTGCTAATTGTATGACAGCTCCGCTAATAGACGACAAGTCTGGTATAATTATCGGTGCTACCGCAGGTAGTGTCGGTGGTGTATTTATACTACTTTTTGTTGTCATTTCTATTGGGTGTACCATTCGGTATCGTACGCAAGTTGTTAGACAGAAGCGAGTAGAGATGGAAATGAAAACACTGCTACATGAAAGTTTGATTCGCGCAGATCAACTATCAGAACAAGCAGATATGGAATGGGTGATACCATTCAGTGATCTCACATTCTTGGAACGAATATCAGAAGGTTCATTTGGAGTGGTGCTCAAGGGTCGATACAAGAACGCTGATGTGTAAGTAGTACATAGTTAAAAACTAACATTGTAGTGCGATAAAAGTTCTAAAAGACTTTACCAATGATAGTAGTGCATTTGAGAATGAAGTACGTGTACTACGATCGCTACGGCATCCAAACATTGTGCAGTTTATGGGAGTTGCAGTAAATGTAAGAACACAAGTCAAATACTAACGATGTAGGATGAAAATCGATTTATCGTAACTGAACTCATGCTGGGTCGATCACTGGAGAGTATTTTGCACAAGAAGAAGACAAACGAAACCAAACTACATGTGAATCTTACTTTTGAGAAGAAGCTGTCGTTGCTGCTAGATGTCGCAAAAGGTATGATCTATCTACACGGACTACAACCAGCACTTGTGCATCGTGATTTAAAGCCAAGCGTATGTGACTATAACTTTAATTAACACAGAAGAACCTTTTACTCGATAAATCGCATCAGGTGTGCAAAGTATGTGATTTTGGAACAGCGACGTTTATTGGAAATCACACAATGACTGGTAACATTGGAACAATTTTGTACATGTCACCAGAGATTCTGAAAAACAAAATCAACGCAGAATATCGAACAAAAGTGGATGTTTACAGTTTTGGAATTATTATGTACGAAGTGTTTTTCGAGGTTGTTCCATATTATGAAAATCGTGAACAATTTGAGAGTATAATCGGACTAGGGAATCAAATTGTAAATGGATTACGACCAAGTGTTCCTCAGTATCATGTACATGGACTGGCAAAAGTAGAAAAACAGTATATCGAGTTGATGCAAAGGTGTTGGAGTGATAAACCAGAAGAGAGACCAGACTTCGAAGAAATCTTCATAGAATTATCAGAATTGGAGATAGATTGATTTAATTCTTACATGTTATACTAAAGATTGTCTTACAAAATTAGAGTTGAGCTAGGCTTCTATTTTAGCCACATCAAACATGTCAATGTTGCACACAGCACTGCACACAACAGCTTGTCTTTGCATCTTGTCTTGTGGTAAGCTTTTTAACATGACTAACAATAGTTGTGGCAAGTCTTTGTAAATACGAACGATTTGGCCAACAAGTGCCGGAGGGCAAGTGCCACTATGATTATAACGGAGTATACAGGTGCGTGTTTTTAATGGACTAACAGCAAGTTATGGAATGCAGACAAGAGGAGAGTTCGGCATAAGTGAGGGAGCATTCTCTGCGTACACATTCAAAAGATTTGACGACGAAGATATTTTGTTTGCATCTGCAACGTTACTAGTAACAAACACATCTGGCGCTAGCAGTATCTACACACTGGATGGCACAGACAGAATCAAGGTCGAAACAAATGTTGCCGTTAAAACAGTACTGAGAAATGATATTGTTATCGATACCAACAACACTTTCTACCGAGTGGATAGCTTCAGAAAAAAATTGATGCCACTAGAGGTCAGATCAGGCCCAGCTGTATCGGTGAAGGCTATATTTCTTATGCTACTATTAACAACAAATAATGAAATCTGCCAGTTCTCTTATGGCGGAGACACCCTAAACATTGGCGATATACTTATTAATTCCACGTTTTTCAAAGCTAATATTGTCACAATAGGAGAATCGCTTTATCACAAAGCGGTACTCCTTGACAATGGAAAAATCTTTTCTTGGGGAGACAATTCAAGTAAGTGTATTACACGATTCTAACATAATAGGATCCCAACTAGGAGTGCAGGTAACAGAATACATTCCACCAAGCAATCCAGTAGAGACAACAAAAAATATTGGAGAATTCTTCATTGATGTTCAGGTGGGTCGTTCGTTCACCGCTGGGTTAACTGCATCAAAAAATTTATACATTTGGGGTACACTCGTTAACGCGTACCAAACTCCTGCCAAGGTAAAAATTCGTGGAATGACGATAAGCAAGATCATGGTCACAACAGATGCCAACTTTATCATGTTACTGTCTACAACAGGACTAATTTACGCGTTCGGTGCGAATGGACGAGGCCAGTTAGGTGACGGAACGCTTATTGATCGTCCAGTCCCAGTTGTAAGCGTTCTGCTTCGTAGCGAACCAGTTGAGCAAACGTTTACAGTTCTTGCAATAGGTATCAATGCGTTAGTGTTGGTCTATAAATCAAAAATCATACTATGGACAGATAAACGGCACGTGTTCAACGATTGGGCTCCAATGAAGATAAGCTCTGCAGAAAGGATCGCATCTATACAAAGCTATGGTAGCTATACATTAATGATGACAGAGAATGCAACGTTGTATTCTACTGGATCCAGTGATGGTCAAACACCAGGAGATGGTACAAGTGGTGAAGTTTCTGTACCTGTACCGGTCAACCTTAACGCAGAACTTTACAAAGTACCAATACAATCGTTGATTGTTAGTGGTTCTTACACAACTGGAGTGATCTCAACTGCTGGTGATTTGTACGCGTGGGGATACATCTTTAACTGTTCTGACAGTACTCTTACTATCTCACTGCTACCTACAAAGGTTGACACTGGTGTCAAATTACAATCAGTACTAGTAGGATACCAAGTACTATCTACCTCAAGTACATTATTGTTTTCTGAGAGTGGTGATGTTTATCACTGTGTAGATTTCAAGTATCAGCAGTATGCGTTGCCAAGCAAAATGTACAACACCACAAATTTTGAACAAGGTATTACCGGATTCTCAGAAAATGGTCAAATCGTCTTGTTACTTCAAACATCTATTATCAGTCAAATACAGGCACTAGTAGCAAATACTACCATTGTCTCAAACCACTATTCGTTTGTTACATTGAAACCAGTTCCGTTTGACACCAATCAAGTACAAAAGGTCATCTTGTGGGAAAATCGTTCAACAAGTATTATTGTCATTCTAAAAGACGGATCTTCATTCCGTGGATTATCACAATGGGAACCATATGAGAAACTAGATCCATTTGTATCTATGAGAACAGTACTAGTGTTTGAAAACAATACCATGTTAGCAAAGTTACCAAACTCTGATCCTAAACTCGTACGACCCACAGGAGATTTGAAACGACTAATTGCTGTGTCAACTACGATCTATGGTGTTGTTGGTGTGTTTGCCAAGTGTAACACTGGTTATGTTGGAGATTACTGTGAGATACCATTATGTGGTGATTTTTCCAGTGATCATCCTAGTGTGTGTAACGCTCATGGTCAATGTTTGTCACCTGGGGTATGTAAATGTACGGATGGATACAGTGGAGTTAATTGTATGACGGCTCCGCTAATAGACGATAAGAAAGCTACTATTATTGGTGCTACTGTAGGTAGTGTTGGTGGAGTATTTATACTAGTGTTTATTATCATCTCTATCGGATGTACCATTCGATATCGTACACAAGTCGTCAAGCAGAAACGAGTAGAAATGGAAATGAAAACACTGTTACATGAAAGTTTGATTAGAGCAGATCAACTATCAGAAAAAGCAGATATGGAATGGGTGATACCATTCAGTGATCTCACATTCTTGGAGCGACTATCAGAAGGTTCATTTGGAGTGGTACTCAAAGGCCGATATAAAAACACTGATGTGTAAGTCTCTCTTGCAAAACTAACATTATAGTGCGATAAAAGTTCTTAAAGACTTTACCAATGATAGTAGTGCATTTGAGAATGAAGTACGTGTACTACGATCGCTGCGACATCCAAACATTGTGCAGTTTATGGGAGTTGCAGTAAATGTAAGCGTACACGTTAAACAATAACAAAATAGGATGAAAATCGATTTATTGTAACTGAACTCATGCTGGGTCGATCGTTGGAGAGTCTTTTGCACAAGAAGAAGACAAACGAAACCAAACTACATGTTAATCTTACTTTTGAGAAAAAGTTGTCGTTGCTTTTGGATGTCGCAAAAGGTATGATCTATCTACACGGGTTACAACCAGCACTTGTGCATCGTGACCTGAAACCAAGCGTATGTGACAACTATATTACTATTTACACAGTAGAATCTTTTACTCGATAAATCACACCAAGTATGCAAAGTATGTGATTTTGGAACAGCGACGTTTATTGGAAATCACACAATGACCGGAAACATTGGAACAATTCTGTACATGTCACCAGAGATTCTGAAAAACAAAATCAACGCAGAATATCGAACAAAAGTGGATGTTTACAGTTTTGGAATCATCATGTGTGAGGTGTTTTTCGAAGTCGTTCCATACCATGAAAATCGCGAGCAATTCGAGAGTATAATTGGATTGGGAAATTGTATAGTGCAAGGGTTGAGACCTAGTGTTCCCGAATATCATGTACATGGGATGAAAAAAGTAGAAAAGCGATACATAGAGCTGATGCAAAGGTGTTGGAGTGACAACCCAGTGGAACGACCAGATTTTGAAGAAATCTTTGCAGAATTGTCAGAAATGGAGATAGATTGATTGTTTTACACGGTAACGAGTCAATAAATTATGCTACTTTACTCTTTACAGGACCTCTATTGTTGTCTACTAGGTGAACTAACCAGAACTCCAAATAGTGAATGCGAAACAGGTAGTGTTGCCTGGCGATTGTTAAAGTAAAATCAACTAACAGTGAATGGGAACGTCTTTCCCACAAACGCAGGATTAAATACTGCTCTGTCAAAAAAAAGTATTTGAATATCTTACAAGAACATCGCCAACAACAGTAACATATCAGGAACTTTGTCGCAAAAAACAGTGTTCCCAAACTAATGTGTTTACTGGTAAAGCTTCATTAACAGGGCAGCCCCGAAATGTCCCGAAAACATTGTTTGTGTTCAAATGTTGAGTTGACTAAATAACGGTTTTTTACTTGCGAAGAATTTCGTACTTGACACCACATGTGGCACAGATGTGATCGTATTTACTGAAAACTGTAATCGTTAAAAGGATGTCATGAGACTTACTAGATAAACAAACTGAACAAACGTACGCCAAGTCTGTTTGCTCTTTGGTATCGAAACATACAGCTTTAAAGTCGACCACAGGTTGTGCTGGTAGTTCTATCCACGTACGAAGTGATTTTTCGATAATAAAAACGCTCATTAGGTATTGTGTGAGTCCTTCTTGTCTTAATGGTTTCAAATACACACCGTTTGTGATATGAGACGCCTGTTGCAAAAACGTTGAATCCTCAGTCGACAGTACGCAAGAGTCCAACATTACGTTCTATTGTTAAAACTATGAAGAAAGCATACCATTCTTAGTGCACTGTAAATAGTGTTCATGGCAGAGATGTATTGCTCTGTTATATCTGGTGATACTTGTAACGTGAGAATTCGTGAATTCAAAGTCGTTCCAACTGGTTTTTCTTTTTCCATACGATTTATAAAACATAGAGCTCGTGATAGGGCGCCAGAGATGCTCGATCCTTTGACTTTGCGATCTGGTTCTTCGACATCGAATATTTCCTTAAGTTCATCAAGTATGATTTTTTTAACGTGTGTGTATTCTATTTCTTTGAAAAAATCTAATTGCAGTGCTTTTGTAGGATACAAAAATTTACTATTTGGTTAGTGGTGTGAGTAGTTGTACCTTTGTGGCTTTGTATGTGCGGCTATAACTGCAAGTTTGTTCTTAGCGTTTGTCGACAAGTACGAGTTGATGAATAGTAATAATTGGTTTAAACATTGTTCGAAATTTAGAAGTGTTTTGCCTTGCATCGATGAAGTTTGATCGAGTCGACGTTTTGCCCAGATATACGGATTCGTGTCTAAGATTATGACCAGAAGGTTCATATTCTCACGTGGAGCATCTACAGATTGTCTAGTCTTCTTTTCTAATAGGTTCATGAGGTTCAACTAGTTGTTTGTTTTTGGCAATTAGTCAACGCTGGAATTACAATAGTTGTTTATTATGCTCATTGCATGAATGGGGATCTCTTTTTGTTGCTTGGTGGTGAGGTTGGTGGATCTTTGCAAACGGACTCTACTTCCTTGGGGACAGCGAAGAATGACGGGTCTGGAGTTTCGAAATCTGTGTAAGCTACAGATACAATGGAATCTTTTGTGATAGCTTTGGCAAGAGCGCCAGTAAAGGTGTCCATGTACGTGATAATGTCGTGAGGAGAAATGTTAGTTCCCACCCATGCATTGACAATCTTTCCATCAATAGCCTTGACACCGGCAAATGTGGCTTTCGAAAAATAATCTTGAGTAAAAATCGAAGGTACTGTTTCCGTTTTGAAGCAGACAATAGAATGGTTGGTACCTATAATGTTGTATCCTTTCTGTGCAACGTAATCCAGTATTATAACTCCTGTGACGCCATCCTCGCTCCAATCTACTCTTACTACTTGCTTCTCCATGTTTAATCTGTATGTTTGAAGTTGGTTCTTGTGAGGGTCAGCCAGAGTGACGTTGAACAATCCAGTACCAGTGCGAAAGAGGCGTTTTGGTTTTTCTGGATCAACAGCGAATGCCAAAGTGGCGATAGCAAAAACTACGAGTAGCTTTGCGATCATTTTGTTGTTTTGTAGTTAAGTAGAGCAAATTACAACTGATTTTTGTGTACTGGAAGCTGGAACATTCGAAATGCTGTCAAACGGTAAAAGAAGCAAACATGCGTCAACTTAGCTTTACAGTAACTAACGCACAATAAATTGGAACTGTTGAACTAGCAGCAAATACTTGCCGAAGCTGTCTTTGTAAATAGTTTGCATTTATTTATGCTAATTTGTACTCACAAGATAGGAGATCGTCTGAGCTGCTTACAGTAAGCAATGATCTTGCTGCGTCAATGAGAAAAGTTAAATCTCCATTGGCAGGAGCTTTTATCGTTACGGGAACTCTATTCTTGATGGTTACTGGTATTCTGACACCTTTTCTATAAATTGCACCAGAAAAGACATCGCCAGTTGGACTTAATTGTACTTTTAATAGTGTACATTGCACACCTATTGCTGTTCCAGGTACAACTGGCAGGTTTACGCTACCAAGCTCAACCTTTTTGCTGTGAACTCTATGACGAGCGTCAACAGTGCAGAAAGCAACAACTAGAAGAGTGACTGCGAGTAGCTTGATCATGTTTTGATGTTGTGATTGATTTATGAGAAGAAGGTGTTATCCTTTTTATGCTGCACAAGTTGAGTGTGAGTATTGGATCTTACTCACGGTAACCATATTCTAATTGGAGACTTGGCTCCTACCTTAACCAAAAGTTAAACTCACAGCTTCCGAGATTTCCAAGTTATCGAACGAACGGTTGTCGCAATTACAAACTTTTCCGCTACAATTATTCAAAAATCCATAACTTATAATAATTTAGTGCCATTTTACATTTTGTTACTTTATACATTCACATCACTCTTAGTAAGGTGCTCATCTTCTTGTATAGATGCCCTAAACAACTCTTCATCAGTAGAGATTGAATCTGTAGATGGTGCGGTGGCTGGTTTCAACTCAGCTTCGTTTGCCATAATATCATCCAGAATCTCCTCTTTTGGATTCACTTTTTTCAAAATGTAGTCCCCTAATAATCCACAACAAAATGCGCATCCAATAAATGTCGAAGAGATGCAAACACGAACAATAATACCAATCATAAAATGGTGTGCTGCTTGGTAGAATGGATTGCTCTTCTCTTCACAGTGAGACAACCATAAATAGTAGAACATGACATTTTTCAAAACAACTAATATAATGTTGACAACCACGCCGGTGATAGTATCAACTTTTTTGTACATTCCATATTGTTGTTTGATCTTTTCTGAAGTCGACTTTTCGGCGTATCTTTGATAAAAAACGCCAAATACTATAGAAGAGACACTAAACATATCTATTACACTCACCGCCAAAGATATATCAACAATAAATTTCGAGTTACAACCGGGTACGTTCTCCGTGTGGTACCAGTGTATGAAAAAATAGATTCCCCATATCCCTAGTGCTAAAGCAGCCGGTAGTGAAAAGACAATGTTTGCAATTTTCAAATACGACTGCCACCGTTTTTGTTGTTGACCTCGTTGTTCGGTGAGAAAGAATGACTCCACTCTGTTCATGTAGTTGTGTTGGGTTTGTTTGAGCCGCAATGAAAAAAGGTTATTTATGGTAAAGCGGTAATGGAAAGTACTTAGCGCAACGGGAGCAAGATGCATCTAGTTCTCAACAAAGAACAAGAGCCAACAAAATCACATACTCTAAACATCTTACCATCTTTTAGCAAATTGTCAGAATTCACTTTTGTGCAAGTATTTGTTCCATGATAACACAATTCTGGAACGATTTAATTTCTGAGTCCAATTGATAGCAAATTTCACTAATGTTTAGCACTGTTTACCTTGGTTCTGCTATTATTGAGCAGTTACCCTTAGTTGAGACATTTGCGCGACGCGGAAATCCCGTCTTACAAAAACAATGGATGCAATAGACCAACACGAAAGTACCATCATACAGTATACCCCAAGAGCAACCTTGAGGGTTCATGACCTCTGTGATGACGAGTTACTATGCGTGTTCGAATTTCTACCAATTGAATCGTTACTTTTGGCATCTCAAGCATGCACGCGGTGGTCATGCTTGTCTACCTCGGAAACGATATGGCAGTTGCGAGTAAAAACACTTCACAGAAGAATTCAGAAGTCCCGCAGACAAAACTTTCTAAAAAACAACTATGAAGACGACGTATATCAAAAGGACTGGCAAATAGGAAACTTTTCTTCACGAATCGAAACACAGAAACCAACAAAACAATATTACGTATCTTTGCTACAACTAGTGAACAATGAAAAAGATATACTAGAGCAAGAGCATCGAACAAAACGATCACAAACAAGAGCAGCATACTTATCACTGTGCGGACTGCACGTGATACTATTTGGTCTGTTGTACGTACTAATTCTATCGCCGTTACTACTTGACCAGGTGCTCAAACTTGACACTATTATCATGGTTTTGTTTTTCATCTTCCCCATCTTCGCATTTGTTCCTCCATACTTATTTGTTTGTCTGTCATGTGTTATCAATCTTGTCAAGTGGATACCAAGGAGAAGACAATACCGAAAATATTTGAGAGAATTCTACTTGATTGATAGAGGAATGTCAAATGGAAGATTTCATTTGGGTATTATACATGTTATTGCCTCCTGGTTTGCGTTTATACCTATCAACTTTGTGTCTTTTGAAGTTTGCTTCTGGGTGAGCACCACCGACGTTGCGTCGTACTCCTTAGCATGCATACCCATGTATGTCTTTACAGTAGCATACGTTGCAATACCACCACTTCGGGCTTTCGTGAAGAAACTACCTAGAGGACATTACTTTAGTACATTTACGTTCATGTATATTGTAGGTTGCGCAGTCAACATATTGTTGTCACTACAAGTCGCTCTGTTAGGTGCCAAATTAGATCGCTTGTTGCCCAACGCAACATGGCAACACGTATTTACACCATTTTACATAATAGTAGGCGGAGTACTAGCATCACTACTTGGGTCTATGTTTGCTTTTGTCATATCACTCATAAGAGATCCACAGCAGAGGCTGATTCACTCCAAGTATGGAATACTCACTTCGGTGTTCTCGTTTGTATCAGTGAGTTTATTATTGATCACTCCAACTATAGCACTAGTTGCAGTGTTTCTAGATGGCAAAAGGCTATTTTCCACTGTATTAGCGTTCATACCTACGTGGATCATGATCTTGTTGCTCATGTGCGTTGCAACAGTCGCTATCATGAGAGAGAAGTGGTGTAGTAGAAGGTTATCCCCACTTACTTGGTCAAAATAGACTGTGATGTAATTTACATTGTATTTATTTTGATTGTACTACCAGTGAAACGATAAAACACTAGTAGAACATTTCATTTACACTTGATCTTTGATTTGTCTCATGATGACAACAAACGCTTCGTCACTGTCACTCTTGGGAATAATCAAAGAATCCTGGATAGGAGAGGTTGTATCAGCGGCTAACGCTCTCACTGATAGTAAAACGTTAACTTCTACACCTTCCTTGGTTCTAACAACCTTTTGTATAGCAGCTTGTCCTAGCTGTTGTTGCAAAAAGTCTTGTTCTATGTTCGCTACTACAACACCTAGCGAAACACCCTTCTCTAGTTGCGATTCTGTATACCCTAGCGCAGCATCAAAACTAGTGTTTGTTTGTAGAATCTTTCCAGTATGATTGGTAACTACAATCAAGTCATCTAGAGCGTTGACGGTAGCTCTTGTCTTTTGTTCTTGCGAAGCAATCTTGTCAAGCAATCCACGTAAGTTCTTTGCATACTCACGCAGAATGACGAATTGTTCTCTAGATCTCTTTCTTTGAACATGTGTTCGGTACAATCTACGACCAAAGAATAATGCGACGCAAAGAATCAATAGCACAAGCATAAAGATCATTATGGCAGTGATAACAAAGATCTTTGCTGTTGTACGTCTTGCGGCTATAAAACTATCCGTTGGGATGAATACAATCTTGTACACTCTAGTGGCAACATTCACTGTTGCTTCCTTGTAGAATGGTGCAGCACTGATGAAAGTTGCAGCTTGTGATTGTGGCATGTCAGTGTAGTAAGCACCAGTAGCGTTCCATTGCTTGGTAGAGTACATAAAGTTGTTGGTCAAATCAGTAGCGTTCATGTCGTACACGTTGACTGTGACGTCTTTGGTCATAGAGTCGAGTGCTGTTTGAATGAGATCACCGGCTCTGAAACCAGTCAACATGATACCCTTGTTTACATTTGAGTCGTTACGCGACTTGACGGCTGTGTACATGTTGAAACCTGGTTGCCGCGAAAAGGTAGTGATTGAGAATGTTACTTTTTCACCGGCGATTGGTGTTGTAGTTTGTAGGGCTAGTTGAATAGAAGCGTTTCTCACACTACTGGCAGCATTGTCATATCCATTTGTTGCTTTGAACGCGAGTGGTGATGTCTACGAAAATTAGTAAATATTTGTTGTCATACAAGTGAGGCGACGTAGTGAACATCTGCATAAGGAGCAGGAATAGGTTGGTTGTTCGCATCTCTGTAACTGATATAGAACGAGGCGTAGTCGGGACCTTTAGCTCTCATCTTTGTTACCCACGAGGATGCATCAGCGTCTTTTACGATAGCCAAGTACGAGAAATAGAACACTTGTTTGGGAAAAGAGCCTCTTCCGTTACAGAATACGTCGAACTCTTTTGTTTGGTCAACAGCGAGCTCATCTCCATCTCTCAAGTACATGTAAGTTTTGACATTATTCACAAGACCTATGGCTTGGTCTATTTCGTTCTGTAACATGCCTGTGCCGATAACAGTTTGTGAATTGAGATCGGATCTTGCCAACTCTAGCTCGTTTCTCTCTATTACGAAGTAACCAGTTAGACCACCAACAAGACACAGAACAATAGCGAGTAATGCCAGGAATAACGGACCAAAGTCTCCTATACTGCAGTTGGATTTTGATTCTTTCGTTTTTGTGCCGCCTTGAGATACCTCTTCACTTCCAGTGCTGTCTTTTGAGGTTTCGAACAACATGTTGATGAAAGAAGTGTTGCCAGACTGCGTTGGCGTAGCATCTTTGTTGGATGTCATAAGATTGTTTTTTGTTGCTCTTTGTGATGACTGGGTATTAGACAGGTGGTGGACTCGCTATCTGCTTGTCACCCATCAATAACTGCAAAAAGATAATCGTATCTCTTTTGACACACCTTAACCTGAGTACAATACCCACATGCCTTGTTTTGCGAAAGTAGTATGGGAGATGTATCTAAAAGAATTTGTTATGGAAGCACCTACCAAACACTTTTCGTGGTTGGATTACAGACCTTCATCGAGTTAAATACAGCGATGCAGGGGCCCTGCACCAGGAACTGCCAATCACTGCTAACGAAATCATTTCAAGCAAGAAAATAGTTGAGTAAAAATCTTTACCTAGACAATCAGAAATTTCAAAGCTCTATGCTCAGAAGAAAATTTGTGTTCATACTGAAACAGAGTAACTGATTTCGTTTAAAATGTAACATTAGATTTTCAAAGTCAACAAACAAAAGGTATTCAGCACCCGCTGTTCCAGTATGGTCTCATGTCTATAGCATCATTTTGTGGTTGGATTGTCTTGTCCTGCTTTAGTTGGTTTCCCTGCTCTGCTTGAAACTTGAGGAAATCTTCCAACTTGTAATCCAAGTCTCCCACTACAGTATTAAACGGGCTCGATGTTACTTTAACTTCATAAAACTAACGGGGTATAGTGCTTTCAACGCGATATGGCAGAATACGATTTTTTAAAAATTTGATAAAATATGTACTTGACAAGCGCGTATGAATTATTGTTTTCTTGTTTGTTACGCCCAGTTGACTTCTTAGTAGAACTGCCAAAGACTATTAGCACGTCATTGGAGTAAAAACGTGCCAGTGTTTTTTGTGGTTGTCCTGGCATTACAAATAAATTTTTAATGCAAACGACAATGAAGATTCAAGTAGCCGCTCTGTTAGTTTTATCAGTTATTGCTATGTTCCTTATGGTCACCGTGGTCACCAAAGACACAGCAGAGACACCAGTTGAAACTCCGACAGAAAGATTAATCAAAGATACTGTACATGCCCACAAAGTCGTTGTATTCTCAAAGAGCTACTGCCCGTACATACAAATATTTTTAACTAACATCAAAGATATTGTGCACGTGCCAAAGCATTACTAGCAAAACTAAAAGTCGACACCCACGTCATCGAGCTCGATCAAACTGAAAATGGTCACCTTATCCAACAAACCCTTGGAGACAAATTTACCAAGAGCTACACTGTACCAAGCGTTTGGTTCGCAGGAGGTATGTCGGATCAATTGTGTTAACACGCATAGAATGGTTTGGTGGTTCTGATAAATTGCTACAAGCACATGGCGATGGATCTTTGGCAAAACTTTTGAAAGCAAAGAATATTGACTTCACGCCAGAGAAGAATGAATTATAAAATATTTACAGAAACTCTGGAACAAAACGAGTTGTAGTTGTGGGAGGAACTGCGTTCTGTAACCGCTCATATTCTGAAATAAGGGAGTGGATCGATTCCATACTCTCCGTGAATACGTGCTCGTCCATGTACTGCGTGTAATGATGAACATACACTTTCTTTCTGTACAGCTTTTTGAAACGATCTTCCATCTCTTGGAAAGTATCTTTCATGCAACAGTTGTTGGAAAGACAGAGAAGTGAATATGGTTGTCCAATCGGCGGAATATTGCATAGTCCAACTTTGAACCCTTCTTGATTCCAGTATATCATATCCATGTTTGCTTTGATGGTCGCAATGTTTCGATTGATATCAGAAATCTGTGCTTTGCCTCGAACCATCAACCCACAAGCTAGATATCTCCCCTGACGTATTGGATCGCATTTTATGAGTTGATAGTCGCTCTTAAAGCCATCTGTGAACATTTGATCGAATCTTCTGGGAGGAAGATTCACATCTTTCGGCATGACCAGAGGTGAAAGACTTGATATCAAAAACTTGAGCTTAGGATACGGTACCAAGTTCATAGTGATCTCATTCATATCTACATTCAAGCTACCCTCGAATCTCATCGAAGACGTAAGATTAGTTATTAGGTTTGCTGCGATGTTGTTCATTTGATCGAATGGCTTCTCATCTTTCTTCTTTCCACCTTTGTTGTTAATGATTGCGGATGAAGCACTGTACTCGCTTGTACCTCGACCACTTTTGTTGAACATCTTTTGTTTGTCCAGTAGCCCATTTACTTTGTTGCACATATCTAGAAGAGCTTGATTTTCGATTGGAAGTACACAATCAGAATTTTCGATTAACTCACTAGCTGCTAGTAAAGCGTTATACGGAGATGTTATCACATCGTCATCTTCAGACGGAAAAACTGTACAGGAGAACCGATAAACATCTGGAAAATTATCTCGAATCAGCTGTAATATAAATGTTCCTAGTCCAGATCCAGTTCCTCCTCCCATTGAGTGCATCACAAAAAACGACTGCAAGCTATCGCAGTGCTCCACAGCCATGTTTATCTTATCTAGTATGTCATCATAATACTTTGGTCCATAGACTTCATGACCATGTGCCCAATTGTTTCCAGATCCCGATACATCAGATAAAAATTGTCTTTGGTCAAACAAGTCAGCTAAATCACCTTTCAGTAAATTATTCAGTACTCCCTCTTCCATATCAACTAGTACTGCTCTAGCTTTTAACGAACGTATCTTATGCTGTTGGTGAACTGATTGATTCTTTTTTATCACACCTACTCGAGTTTTAGTGACAGGCTTGTTAAATCGGGTGTCCATTATCGTTTGTTCTTCATCATCGCTTGATTGTACGTCAGGCATATTATCATATCGAGAATCTACATTTCTAAAAAACGTGGACATAGCGTCATCGTATACGTTGTTCTTTGAATACTGCGCATGCTCACGAAGAGCTAAATCCCAAAACCTACAACCAATCTTTTGATTAAAATGTAGTTTGATTGACGTACTTGATTGCCACACTGACCTACTTGGATAGTAATCAGTTCTCGCATGATCCTTTCAGAAAATTGTAAAATAGAGCATTTTTTATCTTGAACCACCCCAGTTGAGCCTGTACAAAACATAACAGCCATGTCAAAGACAATGCATAGGGAGGCGGAATCAACCGACTCAACACAAGCACAAGGTTCTAAGAAACGCGAAAAAGAAATTCAACGAAAAAAACTGCGAAAGAATTATTTAGAGTTTTTGGCTACGACTACAGATGCGAAATCGGAATTGATGGAACCTGGAAATGATAAACTATTTCATATGTTTAAACGCGGAAACAAACTATTCGAGGATGTAGAACACGCTCGCGAGGGAACCCTTGATGCACAGTGGCTCACACAGGCCAGTGAAATTGGTCTGCAACAATGTAAAAATATTCACGTTGGAAAAGAAATATCGTCGGAAGATTTTATAAACCAACTAAAAACACGTTATTTGCCACAAAATACAGCACTAGATGACTTGGA
>JAESGV010000263.1_pt1 | contig 24744 bp, 25 predicted proteins | sample 9269781 | NCBI WGS metagenome assembly JAESGV01 (sample SAMN15741586, study PRJNA653496) | algae metagenome | isolation source: Tildeniella torsiva UHER 1998/13D and co-occurring heterotrophs from... | place: Slovakia: Slovak Paradise National Park, Hrabusice, Kosice Region | collected 2000-01-01
ATAACGCACTACCATCGTTTATTTTAGTTCCATCCATCACGCTCAAAACTGGAGGACTAAAATCGCCAACAATGTCGATCGCAACTACACAACTCGTGATTGACAAATCAGAACGTTTGAATAATCTCACGCACTTGGATTTGAGTCACAACAAGATTGGAAATGTTTCCGATAACGTCTTTCGACAATTGAACAAACTACAATTGATCAAGTTATCGTACCAAGATTCTGCTTTTGATTTTAATTCATTCTTCCAACGAGTATCACTAGAGGATGTCAAAGACTTGAACATGCTATCATTGGCAGGACTTGGTTTACATCAAATACCAAAAGGAATCACAAGAAGAATGGAATATCTAAACTTTTCACATAATGAACTTGATGGTATTCCAGAAGATATTTTTGAAATGAAAAACTTGCGCGTGTTAAAATTGGAGGGAAACAACATTTCTGAATTTGATCAAGTAAGAATGGGAGAGTTAAGTGGACTGCAAACGATAAACTTGCGAGGAAACAAGATTGAGACATTTCCACAAGTGTTTATGCAAATGAAGTTGAAAGAGATTGACTTGCAACACAACATGAACGCGTTTAACGATGACGATATAGACGTATGGAAATCAGAATCGCATGTAAAGTTGGCAAGAACGTTTGTGGAACCAATAGAGATTGTAGAAGGATTGTACTTGGGAAATGCACAAACGGCACAGAATTCACACTATTTGAAAAAGTTGGGTGTAACGCACGTGTTAACTGTTGCGAGTGGATTACCACCAGTTTTCCCTAAAAAATTCAAATACAAAATTGTCGACGTTCAAGATACCGATGATGACAATTTAGAAGCACATTTCGACGAGTGTATTCAGTTCATTCAAAGTGCATTAGATGCAAGAGAAGGTGTATTGGTACACTGTCGAGCAGGAGTGTCACGATCGGCTAGTATAGTGATTGCCTACGTAATGAAAGCGAAAAAGATGGGTGTACAAGAGGCCATGGATTTTGTGAAAGAAAAGAGAAATCAAATATGTCCCAACCAATCATTCATCAAACAATTAGAAAATTTTGCTAAAAAATAAAACGAATCCGGTTAACATTCGGTACAAATTATGAGGTCTACGGCTTACACATCTACAGCTACTTACAGCGGATAACTATAATTTTGGTGAAGTAAGCAGGCTATTTTTTGATGTTTCCAAGTTTGGTATACGATCTTTCGCAAACAAATCACAAGTGAAATAACACCAGCATGAAGCTTATAGTTTTGGCTGTCGTGTGGACAGTCTTACTGGCCGTCTTTTCGTTTATAAATCTTATGATAGTTACGAGGAGTACGGTAGAGCCAATGGAGAGTGATGTTGCCAGCACTTTGACAGTAGAGAGTGTACAAGCAGTACCCACTACAAATGACCTCGTAGCGGCATTCACTCCCAACGCACAAACAGCTGGGTGCATATCATTTTCGCACCACATTCCTCCATACACTGATAGAACTATTATCCCGCCAGCAGAGTGGACTTTCTATCTGTTATCAGTCGTGAAAAGTCAAACTCTACATCGGTGCATCATATTGTACAACATTTATCCTGAAATTTTGGAACAGGCGAAAAAGCTAGATATGAAAGCTCTTTCTATCATATCGCTATCAAGCAACGCAACTACAAACCAAGCTGGTATTGAAGCTGCGATATCACTCGCTCAAGCATATCCAGAAACACTTCTTGGCATCAGTTGTGGAAACGAGCTTGCTAAATATGGCATTACAGACGCTGTGATCAGTATTACAAGGAACTGCATTTTTAGTCTTCGAGCACGTGGAGTATCACATCCAATAGGTGTTATGGATACTCTAAAGACGTATAACACTGGATGGTTTGCAATACAAGACTATGTTGACTTTATGGGTGTGAATATTTACCCTTGGTTTGATAACGCTGGAGGTTGCCTAAAAGCAAACATTGCTGCTAACCAAACAATGCGTAGGTACATAGCCACCAAGGACAGATACTATAAACCAATTATTATGACAGAGGCTGGATGGTAAGTTTCAACTTTCTACTCTGACATGATAGGCCTGGTTTCGAGAACGACAGTTCACTCCTGTACGGAACTATTGCAGGTGGTTGTGGTGTAGCAAATAACATAAATCAGGTCGCTGTCGTGACAGAGATTGTAAATCTATTTAGACAAAGTGGATATCCAATGAGTACCTTTCAGGCATTTCGAAACCCAACAAAAGGTTATGGATCTACACTGTATGAAAACTATTGGGGTATATGTCCTCAACAACCTAGTGGCATCTATGTATGCTTGAATGTGTATAATGGAATACCAGGACTAGACACTATCGTACCATCACTGAACCTTCCATATGTTCCGCCAACTACCATTGCGCCTAGTACGTCTACACCTACTGCAACGAGTGTTGATACTGTTGCACCAACTGAGGTTACATCTACAATGGCAGATACAATAGCTCCTACAGTTACTATTACTGATGTTCTATACACAGAAACAGCATCTGCTACGTCTTATGACACAATTTCTCCTGTAACGCACGAACCTTCGACAGAGATCAACTCATACACGACGCAGAGCGTAGATACAACAACTTGGCCTGAAGGTACGAACGCTGGCATTTTCTTTGGTGTACAAACTACTGATACACCCACGCCGAATGTGTTAGATTCTACATCTACTACCGTACCCACTTCAATAGTATCCACAACAATAGAACCTTCTAGTACTGCAGTTCCAACTACTGCAGCAGCAGCTACTTCAACTCCTACTGTTTTACCCACGACATCTCCGACACCAACATATGCACCTACAACAACACTTTTGTCTACTACTACAACGCAAACACCTACTACTACATCTGTGCCAACAACAACGCAAGCACCTACCACTACAGCTGTACTTGCAACTCGAGGTGTTACGACAACCACTCAAAGGCCAACGACAGCAGCACCATCCACCACTCAAGTTTCTACAACCACTACTCGTGCACCAACAACTCGAACACCCACTACAACTCTAGTACAAAGAACAACCACTCGTACTCCTACAACTGCTCCTCCAGCTACAACCCGAACACCAACAACTACAGTCAGACCAAGTACAACCAAACCACCCACTACAACAGCACGCGTAACAACTACACGAACACCCGCTACGACACGTGTAGTGACGACAACACGTGCACCAACAACCACGACTCGAGCTCCTACCACGACAACACGTGCACCAACGACAAAAGTACCAACGACAACTCAAAAGCCAAAGACGTGCGTAGATAGTTCCTGGAAACTGAATGGCGCCATATGTTATAAACTAAATATCCAAAAAATATCATGGACAGCGGCAAGATCAGCATGCGCTTCTATTGGCGCAAAACTAGCCGTTTATCCAAATCTGAGTGAAAATAATTTTGCTTTGACAGTGAATCCATCATACGATCAACGAGTGTGGATAGGTTATTCTGTTACATCTTCCAAAATTACAGACGTAGACGGAAAGAGCCCAGCGTTTGTGAATTGGGCCAACACACCTGATGCGAATGGATGTGTTTTCCAAGTACGAGATGCAGATAAGGCGACAACAGGAAAGTGGAAAACAGCACCCTGTACAAACTTGAACATGTACATGTGTATGAGAAACGCGCAATAAACACTTTTCTTGTAATCGTGCAAGTTTTCTTTTTCGCCAGATGAGTACGACACCCACAACAAGTGGGCAAGATGACACTCTTTCTGCGTATCGATTTTCACAAGATATTTCACGAGCAGCTTCGATAGACAGCGCTCGACCTTCCATGCAGATAAATAGACCTCCACCAAAACCTGAAGAACAATATACGGCTTACGAACGAGCGAAAAAATACATTTGGAACTTAACAGAGCAAGAGACACACCCAACGCTACTAGGAAGAATTTTTAACATTGCTATTGTGTCGTGTATAATTATATCGTGTTTGCATTTAATTTATGAAACAGAACCAGAGTGGGTAATCACTGATACAGGTGTTCTACTCGGTTACCAAATTTTTAGACTTTGCTATACGATACTATTCTGTGTAGAATACTTTCTACGGCTGTGGTCGTGCACTGCAAGTAGACATTATACAAACTATGGTGCAGTTCGTGGTAGAATACGATTCTTCTTTTCGTTCAGATCACTGATAGACATTTTTTCAATCTTACCATCGTTAGTATCTCTATCGTTAATGTCGAATGACTTTATGAAGACTGGTGTGGTACACTTGACTGACACTCATGCTAGTGGTTTGACATTTCTACGATTACTTCGTTTTGCAAAACTAGGCAGAAAGAGCAAAACAATACATCGATTGAAGAGACTTGCTATCAACAGAAGAGATGATATTTACTCATGTGCTGTTGTAGTGGTAATGAGTTGGATTATCATGTCATGTTTGTTGTATTATGCTGAACGTGATGCTCAACCGGAACATTTTGGTTCTATAATAAGCGCAATGTGGTTTAGTGCTGTTACTATGACTACAATCGGATATGGTGATGTTACGCCAAAGACAGGTACCTACTTTCGACGTAATATAACATTTAGTTTTTGGAAAAGTTTTAACAATCGCGTTTGGTATTTGTGCTTTGATTTTCTTCTCTTTGCTTGTGTCAATTATTGGTGGTGCATATATGGAGCAAACAGAGCTTGATAGAAAGAAGAAAAGTGGAGAACACATTCTTGAAAAAGAGAGAAAACAACAAGCAGAGCAACAGAAGCGAGAGTTGTATGAAATGATGAAAGATTTATTCATCAAAGTGAATAGTCCTGGTATGTTATCGAAACGAGGTAGTTTTGCAACACAGCAAGTAGAGTTGGAAGATATTGTGATCACTGATGACAGGGTATCTTTTAGGGTTGTACAAGTGTCGAACGATGACTGTGGATCAAACGTTTCTAGTGTATTTTGTCCTAAATGTGATCACGAACTTCGTGTAGCTGTTGTTCCAAATAAATAATTTATGGTCTTGTGTAGAGGTTCACTGATTTGTAACCAGTCTAAAATAGTTAAACAGATGGCAAACATTCAACCGTCTCCGACAAGCGAGAAAAATGTTTATGTGCAGGCGAGAGAGATACTTGAACGTTTGTCTGCAGAGAATTCCGACAAGAGTTGCAATAGCGTGTCTAGAAGCTGTAGATAATGAGAGGGCAGTAGAAAACGATACAACATTATTCCAAGAGTGGAATGTAGCCCATGTTGTTCAATTCTTACAGAACGGATATACTGAGCACGAGAAAAAAAGAAAGCATGCAGAAACTCAGGCGCACGACGTTGCTGCATTGTTAAAAAAAATGAAGACCCGAAACTATCAAACGAGTTACGATATTATGATAAGCGGAGTACTAGAGAATTACAAATGCCACGGCCACACAGGAGTGCGACAAGTTATGCGCAGTATACACCAATGTCCTTTTAATTTGGAGGCGTACATACAATGCATGGAGAGCTTCAATTTTAATCCAGAAAAACCAGTACAATCCATTCTTCGACACTTTTTATTGGCTACATACTATGCTGAAATGGAACATAAAATGATACTCTACGATATAGAACACTACGACGATACAGATATTTTAAAGCAAGAACTACGGTTGAATAGCGGATACCTTTTCGAGTTTAGATCATTTATTCGCATGATGCGCTCAGAATACCCACATACTGGTGTATGTTCGCCACACTTGATCACAAAAGAAATTGCAGAAACAGACCACCCAAACTTGCTCCTCCATGCTGCTTTCATCATGTCATTTTGTGCTCATACTAGTAGGTCCAGTCAAATGAAACAAGTCATAGAGGCAGAACTAAAGTGTATTGAGCAATGTAAAATTCAAGACTCTATCACAACCAAAACATACGCATATTGTGCGATGGCATTGTCTAATTTACAAGTTGGATTAGAACAAAACGCGTTACAATGTATCGACAATGCTCTAGAAATTGTACCAAATATGTTTCGTGCGTTAGAGATACGAGCACAAATTTTTCTAGTAGGTAAAAAATATGACGCTGCTTTGCGCGATTTACAAGTCATGTTGGAACATGGACCAGAACGAAAAGTACAAAAGAGTAAAATTCATGGGAATTTGGCTCTAGTGTACCAAAAAAAGGGAGATATGCGAGCAGCAGAGCAGCATATAGTCAAAGCGTTGGAATATGATATCAATAACGCTGCTTGTCACTTGATGTTAATATACGACGCTGCTGATGTAAGAGAGTTTCAAGTCATGGAAAGATTACTCAATCATAATGTCATGTTAATGAATAATACTCTTGGATTCATCAAAATATGGAGTAATGTTATAGATATCTACAAGAGAGAAGGAAATGTACAAAAAGCTGATCAGTATAATGATAAACTTGACAAACTAGTAAAATCAATAAATAGAATAAGCTAGTTTACATGGTTTTCGAGTAGTTCAGCAATATGTTCCCACCCATTGACTCTTGCCATTAGAGCAGCGTTCTGTGGTATAGTTATGCGATCATCTGCAAGTAACACACGTAACATCTTTCCATGTCCTGTTCGAGCAACTTCAACTATGGCAGCACTCATAGCTGGATGGTAAAGATCTACTCTGTCATCTGCTAGTAACATGGTAACCATCTCTACTGTACCTTTTCGGATAGTAAAGTGCAGTAGGTTATTCACATTCACTCTACTTAATAAGAATTCGAAAATGTTTTGTTGATGTGTCTCGATGGCTGTCTTTATGACATCATTGTCACGTACATGTAGATTTACCCGTTTATCCGATAAGACTCTCTTTGTTAAATGTTCGTCTTCTATACGTACGATAACACTAAGTGCCAAATTATCACCTGACGATGGATCAACACGATTGTCGTCTAATAAATACAAAAGTATTGAAACCATGGTACTTGTTTTCTCGAAACACTGAAAACCAAACTCTGCTGCCCATAAAAATAACGACGAGGGGTCAGATATAGGAAACTGATACCCATACTGACGAAATAACTTTAAAAGAATATACAATGTGTCGACATAGTGTACTGCTTTTTGCGGAGTTGCATACGCTCGTCTATATGTACAAGTATCAGTCGTGACTGTTGCTGTTCTGAACATGTCATCGTATGTAGGGCGGAATACATTTGGATCTCTAAAGTAGTGTATAATCGCGCTCTGGATTTCTTTAGACATAAAAACCAGTTGCGTTATTGAGTCGTAGTCACAGTATTGTGCTACTATTGTCCAAAGTTCTGTTGGCAGAGACATGTCGTCCATTGTTATCTTTTCAAACAAAAAACAACAAAACACCTACAGCATTCTTGCCAATACAAAACTATGAACGGCCGTGAACAAGCATGTGTTACAACAATTTCGAACGCTTGTGACGAAAACAAGGTCGTAGATGTTCCACTACCAAACAACTCAAAAATAATATCATTCAGTGCAGGACCAAACTATATTTTGTTCATCAATGGTATGAAAATAATCATACTAACAAATCAGAAAGAAATCAACTATGGGGTACAAAGAATGCACTTTCTTTTGAAGAGGAACACGAGCATGAAACCAATCCACATGACTTTTTCGAATACACCGGCAGTAAACCATGGGGAACAAAAAGACTAGTCCACGTGCAGTGCGAACAGGGATACACGTACTTGGTTGCGGAAGATCATTCACTATATTCGTTTGGAGTAAACACAGATGGACAACTTGCTGATGGAACTCGCTTAAAGTCGAATGTGTTTAAAAAAGCAAAGTTTTATGCAGATTATGAAAATGTGACAATGAGACAAATTGCAGCAGGAGGAGAGTTTGTTGTATTTTGTACTCTTGATGGAAGATTATTTGTAGTTGGTTCAAACTATTTTGGTCAGTTAGGTCTAGACGATCCAAATGAAAAGTTAATAACAGAGTTTTGGCACAGAACAATTCCAGAAAAAGTTGTACAAGTAGCATGTGGATTTGTACACGTATTGGCGCTAACAGGTACAATGTTATCAACAGTCTAACAACAATAGATAAGGGAACTGTATACGGCAGTGGATATAATGAAGGTATATTTTATTTCTAATAATTAATCATAGATGGTGAATTAGGTCTTGATGACGTAGATCATCGTTATTCGTACACTTTAATTCCATCGTTACCGCGTATCGAATACGTACGCGCAATGTATCACTCTTCATGGTTTATATCCACTGCAGGAGAATTATTTGCATGTGGATTGAATTCGTCCCAACAATTAGACCTTGGACGCTCGGGAACTTTACCAGAAAGAATAATAGTTCCTATGAAGATGGTATGGGATAAACCAGTTCGATCAATTACTACTGCTCATGCGTGGGTGACTATAATTGTAACAAAAGATGAACAAATCTATCGTTTTGGAAGTAACATGGAGGAATCAGGATTATTACTAGATGCAAAACAGTACAATTCAAGGATAAAATATGCAGTGTATGGAGATGACACAACTTTTAGATGTTTTGCTGTGCTGGAAGAGACGCAACGATTGAAGAAGTTGACGCACAAGATTACTGCTTTCCAAGATTTGCAATTTGTTCTGCTTCATTAAATTGTCTTCTTGTAATCGTCACTCAACTTTGTCATCAAACAAAGCATAACAGTTGAATGTCAGCAGAAGCCATTCGAGGGTTCGAGTACGTGAACGAGGATCAGATCGAAGAAGAATTACAGTGCAACAGCATTTGTTATGAACCACTAACGGATCCTGTCGTTCACAACGAATGTAAATTATCTTTTTGTCGCGAATGCATCAAGGGAGCGAGTTGGAAGTGCCCAACGTGCGGTAAAGGCGCTAAAAAAGACTATTCTGACGTTAATTCGAGACTTGTGTTGAATATGCTCAGCAAAATACCAGTACGTTGCAAAAGATGTCACAAAGAAATGCATCGTGGCGATTTTTCGGAACATAAAGCAACATGCCTCTGCGAACGTGGTTGTGGTACCAAACTCACCAGAGAACAAATCAAAACGCATGATGAAGAATGTCCATTGAACGAAGCAGCGTGTCCTGCTTCAACATTTGGTTGTCCAGTCCGTGTGAAACGTTCCGAATTAGATCAACATGTCAAAGCATGTCGTTTCGAACAATTAAGAAGCGTTGTCGAACCACTACATAAAAAATATGAAGAATCGCAACAGTTGATCAAAGATTTGAGCGAACAAAGTAAACTAATCAAACAACAATTAGCAAAGAGTGTTCAACAAACTAAAGATTTACAAGAACAAATGAAAGCAATGAACGATACACAAATGATAGAAATGAAACAGTACAAGGATGCTATACATGAACTACAAGAAAGATACGAAAAGAAGTTATTATCATTGGAGACTACGGAACAACCAAAACCATTAGCGTTGACAAACGGTAGCGTAGTAGAGGAGGTTGTAGAATCATCACCTGCATCTCCAGTAGAAAAAGAAAAAAAGAAGAAAAAAGATGCAAAAATGACAATCGATATTCTAAAAGATGCAGCGTTTAGTTGTGTGGTTGCAATCGGTCGACAATTATACTTGTACAAGGATGCTACATTGATCAAAAAGATGAATTGTTGTGATGCTAACGGTGAAGCGATTAGTATTAACTCGTTAGCGTTACTTACTCAAGGATACATTGGTATCATCCACAATGATAAAGATGTTGTCACTGTGTGGGATTGCTTTGAAGAAAAATGTATTTGGGATATCAAATCAGAGCATGATGATCGTGTGAATAGTGTAATACCTATTAGTGGTAATAGAATTGCCATAGCAGGTACACGAGTAATTCGAATTTGGAATCAAACCAGTCAAGGGTGCGTAATGGTAATCAACCAAGAAGCAAGGGAAATTATCCAATTAAAAGATGGTAGAATCATGGCAGGAAGTTCTGATAATAGTGTTACTATATTTAATTCAGAAACTGGTGCAAAGGAGAAGCAATGGAATGAGAATGGAATTGTAAATTGTATGGTACAGCAAAAAGATGGAAACGTTTCTATTGGAACGAACAATGGACTTTCTACTTGGAATTTGGATGGTAAGCGTATCAGTGTATTGAATGGACATGCCGATCGTGTGATCTCTTTGTATCAGCATCCAAAGGGACGTCTAATAAGTGGAAGTGCTGATGGAACTGTGCGTATTTGGAGATCAGGAAAGTTGATGACCAAGCTCAGTGCTCCTCACTTTGCGACAAAGATTGTACCAACCGTATCGAAAGATATTGCGTACATGTATGATGATCAGGTTTGCGTGTTTGATGTTGAAGGCAATAAGGAAACCAGTGCATTCAAGCTGGAAAAAGCTGCTAAAGCGATCATCAATATCGAAAACATTGTTTCATATTAAACGTGAGAAATGGCATTTTGTAATACATCGTCGCATACTTAGCAAAGGGATAACACACAAAGCGCAAACATGAACGGAGACACTAGGTTGATGATTATTCTAATATTATTAAGTTTCTTGTGTCCGCCGTGGGCAGTTCTCAGTTATGTGCGACTATCTGAATCAATACACGAATATGGAGCACTATATGTCGCGATTTATGGAGTATTACTGCCGGTGGCGGCATTCATACTCACTCTATTGTTATATTTCCCTGGAGTACTGATGGCTCTGATACTGTTGGCAAGAGTAAATTTTGGAAAAGGATACTCGGGAGAAATGTGGGATGTAGTATTTGCCTGTAGACTGTGGCTTACAGCAGTAGGATTGTAATGCAATATACATTTATTCAAACAAATAGTACAACTATTGTATCATACCTAACGCAATTATCCGTCTTCCAGGGTACACTTCAGTTGGCAAGTAATTTAGGTAGCTTGTCTTTTTTGTAAGTTTGTTTGGTAAACTGCACAAAAAAATGGAACACGAAGAAAGCACGAGTCATAACGCTGATACCTCCCTTCAAGAAGAGCTACAAAACGCACGAAGTGTCATATCCAATCTTCTATCCCAATTAGAACAGAAGGTGGCAACCCAAAAACAATCCAGAAAACGAAAAAGGGACGGTGAAGAAGACGAAGATGAAGAAAACCCACCAAAGCGTCTTCGCATAGTAGCTCCTAACGACAAACATCTAGTGTCCCTTAATGTAGGTGGAGAGCGCTTTTTGACAACACTAGAATCGCTTACGAAAGACAAGAACAGTTTTTTTGCAGGCATGTTTGATGTTGAGTCTGGCATACTTCCGAATAGCGAAGAGGAATATTTTATCGATAGGAATCCAACTCATTTTCAACTCATACTCGATCATCTACGAGGATACAACGTTCGACAACAAATTGATTCACTCACCGATATCGAAAAACAACTACTAGAGGATGACGTCGACTTTTATAACATACAGAGCATGTTCTTCTTGCTACCAAGATTATACACTCGACAACACCAGTTGGGAAGAGTAGCATGCTCAAGTTACGACAAAGTTATCAAAATATGGGATTTGAACACAATGGAATGTCAAAAAACAATTACATTGAACTCATCTGCTCGAATCATGCTCTACATGGGTGATGAGCACCTGCTACTAGGACAATGTAACGGTGTAATCCGCTCATGGAACATTACCGCCAATCATTGCGTCTCTACGTGGTCTGGACATACAAAGAAGATCGTTACCCTCACAAAAATAGATGATGCTCGCTTCGCGAGTGGTTCAATGGATAAAAACATTAAGATTTGGAGCTTTAACACTCAACAATGTTTACTAACGCTAACTGGACATGATCATGTTATTCGTGATTTACTAGTGATGAGTGAGACAAAAATGTTGTCAGCAAGTGAAGATAAAACAGTAAGAATGTGGGATATCAACACTGGTGAATGTACAAAGGTTGTTACTCATGAAAAATATGTTACGTCGCTTTTAAAGCTCAGTGCCGATAGGTACTTGACTGGTGGAGCAGCTTTGTGCATGAATATATGGGACTTGAGTAATGAGTGTCATGGTACGTTCCAAGGTCATAAAGGATGCATCTTGACAGTTAAAAAGTATGGAAATGATAGTCTGATCAGCACATCGACAGACAATACTGTTAAAGTGTGGGATATTAACACAATGAAATGTATAAACACACTGCGAGGTCATACACATGATGTACGAACTGGTGTAGTGATTAACCAGTATGCTGTTTTGAGTGGTTCCCGTGATACTACATTGCGTCTATGGAACACGGAGACAAGCGAAGATAAAATAATTGATGGGCACAAGAAAGAGATCTTAAATGCGGTACTTCTCGAGTAAACCAAGTTAGCTAACTCGTGATGTGCGACATTTATTTTTGCTTCATGAAAAGTGACACTTGTAGAGTTGGCCGCAACACAAAATTTGAACAAACATGGCCAGAACTATCACAGTGTTGCTGTTTGTTGCTCTGTTCGTGGCTGTGCTAGCAAAGAAGAGAATCCAACTCTCAGATTTGATGAACATCCTTTCCGACTCGTCTGCGTATCCACAATGTACCACTGATGCTCTCAATCTCAGAACTTCACCATCAACTGGCGCAAGCATCGTACGCACGCTCTCAAAGGGAACCACAGTAAACGTTTACTCAACAAGCAACGGCTGGGCTCAAGTTGATGGAGGTTATGTTTCAACACAATATCTCGGAAACTGCGCCGGTGCCACAACCCAATGCACTACTGACGCTCTCAACTTGCGTGAGTCCCCATCAACTGGTGCAAGAATTATTCGCACTTTACCCCAAGGAACCAGAGTCACTATTCTCTCCACATCAAACGGATGGGGAAGAACTGCTGAAGGTTACCTCTCAACTCAATTCTTGGGCAACTGTGGTTCAGGACCAGCACCAGGACCATCAAGCGGTGGAATCTCTTCTCAACAATTGAGAGCCATTATGCCAAACTTGTCCCAATCAAGGGCTGATCAATATTTGTCATACTTGAACTCTGGCATGAGAGAAGCAGGTATCAACAACTGTCCACGTATCTCTGCCTTTTTGGCTCAACTTGCCCATGAATCAGGTCAATTGATCTACTGGGAAGAAATTGCATCTGGTGCAGCTTATGAGGGTCGCAGAGATTTGGGTAACACCCAACCAGGTGACGGTGTTCGCTACAAGGGTCGTGGACCAATTCAATTGACTGGTAGAGCTAACTACCGTGCTGCTGGTCAAGCACTAAATTTACCACTAGAAGCTCAACCAAAAATGGTTTCTGAGACAAGTGTTGGCTTCAGAACCAGTCTATGGTATTGGAATAGTAGATCTTTGTCAAACTATGCCGATCAAAACGTAGGTGCTTTTTGAATATATTTCTAATATTTATAGAATCAAGGTTCATTTGATGAGATTACCAGACGCATTAATGGAGGTTATAATGGTAAGGCAGATCGTGATAGATACTGGTACACTGCCAAGAGAGTATTGGGATGTTAAATCTTTAATAAACTTGGAAGATTTAATGAAATGGTAATCCAACATGTTTGACCTAAACCAAACATGAAGATTATAAGTTGCTTATTTCTACATTCATATCTTTGATGTGAAGAAGTACTGATCTTCCCATGTAAGAAAACTCATATCTTGCTCCATTTAGCTGCTTTGCAGGCTTTCCTGCGACATGTACACCGTCTAGCGTTGGAAAAACACCAAAACACCCTCGTAGCAAACCCCATAGTATGAGTAACGAGTTATTAAGTGGCTCTGAACTGAGTTCACCTGTTTTCCAATTTAGTAGAGCTCCCCAGAACTTGTGTTTAGTGTATCCTTTTTTCATTACTCGCTCAAACACCTCATATGCTTTATTTTGTTGTCCTGCTATTGATCTTGCTGCGATCTCTAAACCAGTCGAGTGGAAGAAACTACCACCGTTCTCATAGCTTGGAAAACCAAATGGTTGAGTATCGTTCACAACATCTCCTCGAGTAACTGAGATCATGTTAGCTGGCGTTGCGTGGATTTGGTCTAACGTTATGTTGAATCTATTTTTGTTACTCAAGTAAAAATACTCATACTCTTGCTGTAGCTCTTTGTATCTTTTATCCAAGTTTTCCAGTATTCGACTGGTTTGGTGTTCATTTGCTACTTTGTGAATAATAGCAAGTAAGTTGTGATCATTGTACATGTGAGCATGCGTCTCATTTTTCACATCTATCCAATCCGAGTAACAACCTAGATCATCATTCCAGAACAACTGATATGCTTTCCTCGCTGCTATTGCGTGTTCCTTGTACTTGTCTTGTATCCCTAGATATCTAGCCATCTCTGACATGGCATCTAAAGCAAGTATCATGTACATGTTATTATAGGCATCAAAATGTCCAAACTCTATGACATCATACCAATTTGAAGCATGTCGTCCTCCATCGGATAGTCCAGATGCTCCAGGTATTGCTGCAAGTCCATTATCTTTGTACAAGCTCAACATGTAAGTTGCAACGCGTTCTAGAACAAACATGGATTCTTGTAAGAATTTCTTGTCACCTGTGGAAAGAGTAAAGTGGTAGAATGCTAGAATAAAGTGTGGAATTTGATCGTGCAGTGGACCCCATTGTACCATGTAAAATCCATTCATCCACTATGCATTAGTTGTGTAAAACAACGTACCCAACGTGGCATTACAAATCCATTTGGTGATACTGCATTCTCTCTGAGAAACTCGAGTTGTTTCTTTAGTGCTCTAGTGGTAGAATTAGATTGTGCGTACAAGCCATGTATCTGGGAGAACCATCCCATTTCGTGTAGTACTATGACACTCGCTGGATTATTTCCAAAATGCCAACCCATTCTCAAGTTGTGTACAGTCGAGAAATCATGAACGAGTTGTGTGAGCTTTGATGCGAGTGGAATATCTAGTTTGAGCTTTGATAGATCTGCTGCTCTGTCTCGAAGCGTAATTTTCATCTCTACTGTTGAAACATGCCCACGTTTCACATCAAAACAGTACGATTCATTTCTTTTGAATGATTGACCACCCAACGCTGTATACTTTGACGTACCATCAGTATTCGTTTTGCTGTAGAAAAAACTACCATCCGATATCGATACCTCGAGAGCATTTCCTGATGGAGATAATTGTACCATTTGTTTCGTGTTATGTGACAACACTGAATACCACTTGACTCCTGTATCACCGTGATCAACAAAACCTCTAATACCGTTCAAAACGGCATCTATATCCAGGAACGATGGTATTTGATTAATACTAGCAATAACGATACCAGGAAAGTGATCTGCTAGTATACATGAAATGTCGCTAATGTATTTTCGTTGGATTTTCCAAGTCATAGTTCTTCCATCCAACGACAGTTTCCAATCTTCTTGGTATATTTTGGTGGTGTTTTTTGCTGCGATCATTCCGGCAATCGTAATCGTTTGTTCTTGGGTGTGAAGTGTACCACCTACTGGTACATGCCATCCATCACTCAATAGTATTCCAGTTCCTGTCATCAAATCTTTTTCGAATAAAATCCCCTGTGGTAATAATTGAGTCCAATTATATTGTGTTTCCTCGTCGAGTATCGCTTTTACGTGATCTAATAATTTCACTTGCATTGACGATATAAACGTATAAGGTTTCTACGATATTAGAAACCGTTTTTTTTGGTTACAGTTGCGATAGTAATGTTCCAATATTCATTCTGGAGTATATGCTGCGCTTGTGTCTCTGCAATTAACACAAGCAACAGTCCTAACCTCATAGTAACATTAACAGCGCTAGTGTACGATCCAATAATTTGGCCTAGACGATGTTTTTTATTTTGTTTGTGGCCAACTTTGGTCTGCAACCAGCAACGTTAGATTCTGTCAAGTCCCCCTCCTACAGACATAATAATATAATAAACTTGGAAGTATTCAAACAAATATCACGAATGATATCAAAATTTTATTCCAAGTTCAGTGCTTCTTGCAATGGAGTGTCATTGTACACCATGCCAGTCGATATTTCGAGTATGTCACAAGTACTAGGTATTCAACAACACCCACTCTTAGACTCTTCTCTCTTCTCTATTTTCACTCTTGGACTCTTTGAAGAACTACTGCCATTTATAAAGTCGATTCCTAAACTACCTGCTCTAACACCACTATAACACACATCATCACTAGTTGCAACTTCTACACGCTTATTCAACACTCGTTCAAATACTTTTGTTGCACATCCTTTAAACATTTCGTGAATAAAAGCTCCTGACATTGCACTAGCTTCGACAAACATTGTTATCCCATTTTCGCGACAGAAACGTAATCCCTCTTCATGTGTTACTTCTCGTTTATCCAAATCGATTTTGTTTCCTAGTAGAACATATACAACACCTTGCGAGTGATCATTGCAGTAAGTACGCGCATCATTTAGCCATTTGATTACTGATAAAAAGGTGGATTTCCGTGCAACATCATAGACTAGTATTACGCATGCGCTTCCTCGATAGTATGATCGTGCAATTGAACTGAAACGTTCTTGTCCAGCCTACATTGTTAGAAAATGAGCATCAAAGTGCTTACTGTGTCCCATATCGCTAGTCGTATCTTGTGATTATTTACAACTAGTGTTTTTGCTCCAAATTCTACTCCTAATGTCGAATCTACACGTTCATCAAATAGATTCTCTTGGAATCGTGTTACTACGCACGACTTTCCAACCCCACTATCTCCTATTATAATAGTCTTGAAGAGTAGATGATACGCATCGTTGTGTGCCATGGTGTGGAACAACTGTTGGTTTCAATTTTTAAAAATTCTCCTGTTTTAGTGTTTTACAAAAATTATGGAAGGGCGAGTATGCAATGCGTTTAATTTATAAAAATGGATCTGTTTTCTTGCTATTTACATGTTTTGGAACACCTTCAAACGATGGTGGCTTCAATTCGTCAGGATTGGGGTCAATCTTTTTTGCGTTATTTGGCGGTCCATATGGATCGAATCTAGCACCGTGTGGTAAGTTACCTGGCTTTTTATCGTCTTCAACGTGATGGGGATCGTTAGTAAATATCTCATTGTTCGGTCCGACTTGATTGCCACCTTCGTTTTTGTTTCGATTCAAATTTGGGTGTAGATTTGGATGTAAGTCGCTTTTGCCGATGTTACCAAAGTTTGGGTTCATGCTTTGATGTTGTTTTAGTTGTTTTCAGAGTTCAAAATACAGAAGAGTAGTATTAATAGCTATTATTTTGTAAGCAAGGAGTACAGAGGACAACAATCGCTAGAGAACTTTTGTGAGAATGCGTGATCAAAGTTACAGTATGTTTAATTAGCCACGTTCGTATGGTAAACTAAAACTATTGGCAAGACATAAGCGTTTAGGGGATTAGGCTCCTCGTCAGCTTTCAAAGCAAAATCGACACAAACACAATGACAGCTATCCACTACGGCGATAGCGTGTTTATCCTAAGTCTCGCTCACAATAAGTACATCACAGTTGAACGAAGTGGAGAAGTTGATGCATCACGCCGTCTACCTGGTGATTTTGAGTCAATCACACTTGGCGGAGGAATGGATGGAGAACCAATATATTTGGGCCATCATGTTACTCTAAAAAGTGCACATAACAAGTTTGTTACCATAACCTTGACCGGCGAGCCTAGAGCAAATAGAGACCAAGCAGATAACCCTGAAACGTTCACCATAGTTGATGCAGAAAACAGAAACAATCGCTCACCGCTAACATCAGACAGCAATGTGAGTTTAATTGCGTTCACTGGCAAAACCGTGGCCGCAGAACCAGACGGCAAGGTTGGAGCAGGAAAAGACAGTTGGGACTACTCGTGGGACTTTTTTAGGCTCACACTCGCTTTTGACCCTTCAATGCAAGGTTCGAGAGGCATCGCAGGAGGCCAATATGGAGTTCAGCCTCAATATTCTCCACAACAAGCGTTTAGACCTATCCCACAAAGAATAGATGCACCTCCACAACTAAAGACTACAACGCCACAACCACATAATGGCTTTGAAGATGATGACGAGTTCGATGTACCTGAACCAACTCCAAAACAAGAGCAACAACGCCAACCGGTTAAAGAGAATCTATTTGACTTGACTTCAGGACTCGTTGATTTATCACTAAACGAAAATAGACCTACACAACAGCCACAAAAGAGTCCAAGTAAACCACAAACATTGGGTGAGCTTGCAAATAGAAATAGATCACCATCACAACCTCAACAAGTTCCACAACAGTATGCAAATCAACAATACAACCAGTATGAACGTTCCCAAAGTCAATATAATCAGTACGGAAATCAACAACAGTACGGAAGCCAATACGAAAATCACTATGGAAACCAATACCAAGGATCACCAAACCAATACGAACGTTCTCATAGCCAATATGCCAATCAACAACAGTATGAAAACCAGTACCAAGGATCACCACAGCAGTACTCGAACCAACAGTACAATCAAACACAGTATCAACAAACTGCATACCAACAATCTCCACAAACCGATTCTAATCCATTTGACGACAGTTTTGGTGATTGGGGACTTCCCGCTCAGACCAACGAAGTGAATCCTTTCGATGATCCATTCTCTGAATTTATGGCCAAGAGTGATGCTCCATCAACATTCGATACACCAACAAGTACAAATGGTTCTCCACGTAGCAACGAAGCAAGTACACCACCACCAACTACTCAATACAGTGATGATGTTTTCGAATTTGATTTGCAACCAATCAAACCAAAGGATACAACTCCTACTCGTCGTACAACTCCAACTACTCCACCTTCACCCACGTCACAACCAAGACAATCTCCACAAAAGAAGCCTTCAATGATTCAACAAGTGACTACTAAACCAACTCCAGTCAAGAGAAGATTCGAGTTTAGAGTTGGTATTCAGCCAAACTACTTGTTCCGCGTTGGTATTTTTGATGAGAGAAATGAGCTCATTTACAAGGTACAAATGAAATTGGAAGTTAGAACGGAAATTAATGATGCTAACAACAAGGCTGTTGCGTTGATTACTCGTGAATCGATGCACATTCATCCTACATTTAGTATCTCTACTAATAGAGGAAGAATTGGATTGTGCAAGCAGCGTTTCAAGTTGTCTGAAAGAAAATTCAACTATCAAATCACCTCTACTGGACAATTTATCAAAATGAGTGGTGATTTTGGATCAACTTTTGTCATCAAGAAGAATGAGAAGCAAGTGGGAAACGTTCAAACCAAGCAAAAAGGTTACATAGTCAACTTGGACTGTCTTGCTTCAGATGTTTTCCACGTACTTTGTCAAGTGCTTGTAATGATGGAACAACGGTATTTGAGCGACGGTGTTATTGTCGTTAAATAGATTGCCCATGGCTGTAAAATAATCTTACAAAACTTGTAAAGTATGTCCAACAAAAATTTTCTAAACGAAGCACGATGTCCAACCGTATGTCACGCAAGAGAAAGCCAACAGTACGGCTAGGGGTAGAAGTGACCTCTGATTCTGACATTGAAGAACCAAAGAAAAAGAAAGCCAAGACTGATGCAACACCAAAGAAAGTGAAACTTGGTCTCGCAAAGACAAGTCTTTTGCATACATTGGAAGCACACGCAGAATCAGTCCACATAGAGATATCACATTTGGACAGAAGACGTTTAGTTGGTGATTCTAAAACACCAGTGCAGAAACTTCGGCTAATCGAGTTTGAAAACTACGCTCGTTATTACTATAGCGAAAAAAAAACTGCAATCCAAAAGCATGGTGACCGTATAGTAGTATCTATGACCAAGTTTGCTTACATTATGGACAAACAATTCAAATTGTTGCAAAAGATTACATATGGTGTTCAGGACTCTGTTTACTCAGGCAGAGATGGACTCGGTGCTACACCAATAGGTGACGATCGTATTGCCATGCTCAACGACGGAAATCAAATTCTAGTTTGGGACTGGAGTACAGTGAAAAAGACTGCAGAACAACGAGTTCGTGGCTCGTATCGTTATCTACAAGGAATAGGCGATGAGTACTTAATGTTCGCTGATGGAAAATCTGTTGTCTTCAGTATACCAGGAAAAGGTAAAATCAGGAATATTGCGACGTTTGAAAAAGTGAACATGATACACTCGTTTGATTTTTTACCCAATGGAAATATTGTATTTGTAACAAACGACGATATCATCAATTTGTATGATTTATCAACAGAAAGTATCTACGGTATGCCTCAAAATGACCCATTTAAACGGTTCCTTGGAAATATTGTCATGATGGATCGTCATCGTGTATTGATAGAAACAATCTCCAAAGAAGATTACCCTGCTCATGATTTTGAAGTGTGGAACGTGAGAAGTGGTGAAAGAGAGTTGACATGCCCTATCGGTGGTAGTCTTGCTTGCAAACCAGTACTAGTTGCTCATTTAACAGTTGCATACGCAATAGAGGGACAAAAGAGTTGCAAGATTATTGATTTACAGACAAAAGCAACAGTGACGCTACCAGAAATGGGAACAAAAGTAACTGCTATTTCTTTGATTGGTGATTTCCAATTGTTAGTTGGATGTGATATGGAACTAGTTAAGTGGACCCTACCAGAATCGTTATTTACTTATGATGCAGATGAGCTTGCGCAAAAGATTTTGAAATGTTGGGAAAGAGAAGTGTTTTGCGATATCAGTATTATTTATCGCTCTGTTTAAAATAAATTTATAAAATTTCGTTTGTGGCATTTTAATGTAGCACTGTCACCACTTGCAGAATAATAACCAGTACGAACAAGGCTACAAAAACTGCTATGAATGCCAACTTAACCATACCTGCGATGGCGGACCAACGTGCGTATTTTTGAGCTTCGACACTAGTGGACTTTCTGTGCATCAAGTAGTTGATTATCCACATAATACCAACAATGAAACCAATATAAAACATCATCCTCGCTGCGTCTTCATCTTTTGCTGACTGTGCATCGACAGTATATCTACAATAAGATTGAAATGCTCCCTTACATTGGTTGTGCTTCGGTGTAAACTACTTGTGGTGCTTGTTGTGGTTGGATGTAAACAGATTGAGGCTGCTGATATTGTTGAGGCGGGTATTGCGCATACTGAGGTTGGTATTTATTCTCGTTAGGTTGTTGGTACGCTTGTAGGTCTACTGGCATGTTTTCTTGAATTTTAGCGTCGCAACCCATCACCTGTCTTCCTGTTCAACGCGTTTGGAACCTTCAAAATGCACTTTTTTGATGTTGTAGTTGATAGAACCTGCGGTGATGTGTCTGCGTTATACTCCTACTTACAGCACAAGATACGATCAAAGTGGCACTTTTCAGCCACAGCAGTAGCATCTACGCATGGACTATTTGTTTACACCAACAATTATCGGTTCGATATTAACAAATATGGTCCAATTCATACTGCACATTTCATAGATGTTGAAACAATCGCATTTCCAAACGTAAACGCGATAATTATATACGATATTAAAACCATGAAAAAAGTGTGCAGCTTGGAAGGGCACACATCATTAATTATAACGTTAGAACATGAAAAAAGAACTCTCTTCTCCTCAAGTTTAGACAAATCTGTACGTGCGTGGAACTTGGATACCAAATGCGAGAAATGGTGCAAACTCTTGACGACATTCACTGGATACCTCAAGATTACATCAAATAACACATTAGCAATAAGTAACTTTTGTTCAGTGCTGTTGCTAAATACTGAAGACTGCTCAATCATAAAAGAAGTCGGGTTTGCCAGCATGATGACTAAAATTGTTACATCTGCTTCGTTCATATGTATACAATCGCATGATCGAGTGGTTGTGAGAGATAAAAAGTTAGATGAAGTTTCGACTATACTCTGTGGTTTTACATCTTCAATCACAATGGTAGCAGATGATAAAATTGCTGTTGTACACAAGAATCTACGAGTGTATAATGTAAGAACAGGAGAAAAATTATCAAAATACGATAACGTCGCTACACAACTTGTAGAGTACACAGGAGTACCAGATTTGATAGCAACAGGTAACAAGAAAGGAAAACTCAAGTATTTTAACTTGAAAACGCATCAGTCCCAGTTGATAGATCATCTTAGGTGTAAAATATACGCAATAAATTGCATATAGATTGCACAGCTTTCGTGTTTGATCAAACAATCTTTGTAACAAAGTTTGACACAAAAACATGCTCACCAGGATAAGAACTAGCACCGTTCGCAGAATACAACTTATGTCGTGTACGGTTTAATAACATGCTAACGTGCGTTTAGATGCGACAAAGACAGATAAACCAGAACAGTTAAAGCCAGGTATCGATTTTTGATAATAAAATACTGATCTATTAGGTCGATACATTGTTGGGTGGGGTAGCAACCAAAATGGCGCGTTGGGAATAAATCAAGAAACAAACTCAGTCACTACACCAACTCCAATCAAAGGTTTCCGTAGTCATAACGTTAAGAATCGCGTAGAAAAAATGACATGTGGAGCATCGCACGTTTTAACAGTCACAGAAGCTGGAGATTTATACAGTTGGGGAAATAACAGATGTTTGTTCCAAACGATAAAATATTTAACAATATGCAGACGGACAACTCGGTGTTGGAGATAAAGAAAACTCGTTGGGCCCTATCAAAGTCAAAGCACTAGACGGAAGAAAAGTCATTAACGCATCAGCAGGCGATTACACGAGTGCAGCATGCACAGAGGACGGAGAGTGTTACACATGGGGATACGGTGGAGGACCATTTCATAAAAGCGCATTGGGACACGAACAAAAAGGAATCCAAGCAACACCAAAACGAGTTGAATATTTCACAAAAGAAAAGATCAGTATTTCATCCGTCAGTTGTGGTAACTCACACACTGGTGCAGTAACAGATAGTATGTTCTATAGCGATCGACACTAACTCTTTGTAGAAGGACTCTTGTATACGTGGGGAAAAGGTGATTGGGGAAGGTTAGGTCACAATTCAAACTCTTCACAAACGTTACCAAAACTCATCGATCCTGTATTTTTCCACGATACAGAAATATCAAAATGCTCTTTTGCGAATAACATTTCTGGTGCCTTGACAAAAGATGGAAAAATTTACATGTTTGGAAAGAATGAAGCGTTTCAGTTGGGTGTTGAATCAAGTGGATCGTACTATGGAGGTGGACAATTCGATGGTGTTTTGAAACCAACTCTATTCAAATTCTTTTCAGAGAACAATATCATTGTCAAAGATTTTGCATGTGGAGACAAGTTGAGTGCTTGTGTGACACGTAATTATCGTTAAGTAGACTAACTCGATTGTAGAGGAAGGTGATGCATACATGTGGGGTAAGAATATAACTACTCCTCAAAAGTTACACATTTCTGGTATCAAATCATGCTCTGCTGGTGCCAATCATGTCGCTTTCGCTTCAGAAGATGGTCGTGCATTCTTGATTGGAGGAAATTGGAACAAACAATTGGGAACTGCTAGTTCTATGATGTCTAGAGATGTGTACGAACTAGATCAAACAAAATTGTTTGGTGGTGTATTATCCATAGAGTGTGGAAGTGGATTTACCTGCACACTCGTACAAGTACAGTAAAAGATTATTTATTCAAGCGAGAAACGATATCTGCTTTGATATCTTTGAAGACTGGTTCTGTGTGCGCTGGTTGAACACTGATCAAATCTAAAACCATTTGTAGCTCTTCTGCTGTTTCTGCCAGTTGGTACAATGCATTGACTTTACCAACAATACCTGCTTGAAGAGTTGGGTTCAATTTTAAAACTTGTTCGAATACGAGTACAGCGTCTCTGTTTCTTTGCATTAGTGTTAAACAGTTTGCATGTGCTAGTAAATCTCTCACATTGCTTTGGTCAACTTCTGATAGGGAACCTCTTCTCACCAAGTCAACAATGATATCGTTATACTTTTCTGCATTAATTTGGTACAAGGTCATTGCTTTTTCATACATTTGTGGAACGGTCATATTGTCTGGAATTTGAGCAACAAAATCTTCTGGGATCATAGCGATGGCTTTTTTCATGTATTCCTCGTTACCGAGTGTCTTGAACATGAACGAAACGCTTGTGAGAATGTAAGGATCTTTTGATTTTGATTCGTCGACTACAAGTTTGGCACACTTGATTGCATCTTCGTATTGTTTTAAATCTGCCAAACATGTTGCTTTCAAGTGCAAGGCTTTGTCATTGTTGGGTATTTTGGCTAAAATTTTATCTGCACATTCGATTGCCGCAGAGAAATCATGTTGTGCTAAAAGCGCTGTTCCTCTGTGATACAGTGCTGTTGGATCTTGTGTGTATCGGGTTCTTTCGAGAACTGCTGTCATGTCTCCTCTGTTTAGACTGTCTTGAAGGTCAAAACTTAGAAATCGTGTTGTTCTGGTGGTCAAACGAGTACGTGACAAACGTGCGAGAACGGTAGTGCAGCGAAGGGCTCTGTTCATTTTGTGTGAAGTTGTTTGAAGCTTAGTTTACAACAGTTTAACAAGAACAATTAGATATTCAAAATTGTTAATGGTATTTAGTACAGTTGGTGTTAGTGGTTGTTGGTAAATCTTCCACTGAAATTCATTATGGAATCTTTTGCTTATTATTTGGTTCTAGAAACGACTCTAGAAATACCGGCTGGTGTTAGTCTGTTGTTCACGAAGGGTTCTATCGTATCCTGCTTTGTCAAAGGGTACAAAATAGCACGAATTACAAACTCTCCACCTGCTAACGATATTCCAGTCAAAAACGGATACAATATCGCTTCCCATGCTTTTGGAGCAAACCATGAGCGAAACCATGCTGACCACGTGTTGTTCTCTTTCATGTATGCTTGGTGTTATTTTTTTACAA